>Ga0209307_1000505_pt1 | contig 26785 bp, 27 predicted proteins | sample COGITO_mtgs_1105_FD_185519 | JGI IMG/M metagenome (GOLD analysis project Ga0209307, IMG submission 185519) | Pelagic marine microbial communities from North Sea - COGITO_mtgs_110530 (SPAdes) (version 2) | ecosystem: Environmental > Aquatic > Marine > Epipelagic ... | reverse complement strand
TTTCAACATATTTTTTCTTTAATTTTTCACTCTGGGTAATAATTGAGTAAAATTTATTTTGCATTTTTATAATATCATTTAGATGTACATCCAATCCATAAAGAATTGATTTTGATAAATAAGATTTATAATTCAATCCATTTAAAATATTATGATTTCTTATAAATAAAATATCAAAATTATTAAATTCTTTATCCATGTAAGAAATAAAATTATCATTTTGTACTACTGTATAATTATTATAAAGTAAATTTTTTAAAAATGATTGATTTGGGGTAACCTTGACAAGTAAAGTTACATGATTTTTTTTACTCATTAATGTATTCATATAATTTATTATCATTACCGTATCCCCAGCTGTCACATTTAAATTGCTATGAGTATTTATTAATATATTACAGGTTTTTGAATCAATTAAATTTGACCTAATCTCTTTTAACACAACAGGTGCTACAATTCCTGTTTTTTTATATTCAATAAAATAATTTAAAATTTCTTGATTTGGAAAGGGATTTGGTCTTTTTTCAATCCAACCTAAATTAGAATAATGATTCCAAAACTTTTGAGATTTGATACTATTATTTGCTATAAATAATTGGGATTTCAATCTAGGAACACAATTAGAATAACTTTGCCAATTAAATTGTTTATAAAAATAATTTTCATTCATTATACAATAATTATTTATTATTTTAATTACCAAAATTTCCTATTGAAGTATCCATTTGAACTTTTGTTCCTATAAAATTACAAAACCTTAATTCAAGATTACAATTTTCTAATAAATTTTCCACAAAATGAATATCTCCATATTGCTGGTCATTCCATTTTCCTTTATCCTTCCAATCACTATGAAAACAAAACATTGAGGTATCCATATGTCCCAATTTTATTTGAGGTTCTATAATTTTATCTGGTCTTGCAAATTTCCACGCTATTAATTGTTTTTTATGATCAATTTCATTATTTATCATTTGAAATATTTCTGAATGTATATAAATATCATCATCATCAATAAATAAAATCCAGCCCTTAGTTACCTTTTTCATTAACTCATTATTATACAAATTAAATTTATATTTATTTGGATTATCAAAATATATAGGAAAATAATTTATTTTATCTCCGTAATGTTGTAAATAAACAAGTGATTCTATTTTATCAAAACATACCCATATTTTATAATTTGTATATTTCTGATCTAAAATACTTTGAATACATTTATGAAACATTTCCGGACGATTAGAGGTTCGAATTAATATATTAAAGTAACTTTCCTCCTTTTTTTTTTCTTGTTTATTTAAAAAATTCATTTGTTGTTGTTTAATCTGATTTTGGATTTCAAGTATATTTTTTTCTAAACAATAGGGTTGACAAGCCCTTCCTTCATTTTTACCATGATTAATGTAATGTTGATAGGCTTTTTCTTGCGTATTAATACCTGCTTTCTGTAAATCTGGATATAAATCTAAGTAAAATTTCCAATCAAAATGAACATCAATATTCATATTATATAATATAATTCCAAAATATATGCGTTTTGATATTGAAGATTTATCTGATATTTCTTCTCCATTAAGTCATACCTCAACGCCACAAGCTAATTTAGTATTTTCTCCAACTAGGCCCATTTCTGTTCATGAAGTATATATTTACTCCGATGATGAAGAAGATTCATTGACAAGTACTAGTTCAGAATCAGAAATCAATAATGAATATAATGTACCTATTCTTAGAAATTATCAAGTAAAAGGAGAAGGTATGACACTTTTTATTGTATTTTGGATGATTTTAATGTATTTAATAAATGCAATTATGAATAAAAATATTAATAATGGATATAATCATTTATTAATTTTTAGTTTCAAATCATTATCTGATTTCCCACAATGCAAACCTATACAATATGAAATATGGAGGCTTGGAAGTAATTTTTTTCTACATAAAAATCTTGGACATCTTTTTGGAAATACATTGGTTATCTTAATAAGCGGTGTTCTTATTGAAAATAATATCGGAAAAATAAGAACCTTTGCTATTTTCATCTCTGGAGTGATCGGAGGAAATTTAATTGCAGCCTATAACAATCGTTTTATTCTTATTTTAGGTGCCTCTGGAGGAGCTATGGCTTTAACAGGAAGTGTTCTAGCGAATGGTATTATTAATTTTGAATCATTTAATAAATGTGGCAGACTAGTTTATTATACATCAGCTTTGGTTCCAATTGGACTGGATTTATTATTTTACCATGTGAATCATTCTGAAAATACATTATATATTTCTCATTGGATGGGGTATTTAAATGGTTTTTTATTAGGAATCTACTACATCAAACCTTTTAAAGAATCGAAATGGAAAATATATTTTCAATATTCTTGTTTCTCTCTGTATATTTTACTCAATCTTTATTTACTGTTTGATTTTTTTTATTTTTCTTATAAAACCACTGTTTTAAATAACTCATTCCAGTCAATTGATTATCAATCAAGTTGTTATGAAATAGTAAAAAATCGGAATAAATAATTTTATGATATCAATATATCTATGATTGTTATCATAATGGCAGGAGGACTAGGAAAAAGGATGAGATCCACTCTTCCTAAGGTACTTCATCATGTTAAAAGAAAACCAATGTTAGTTCATGTAATTGAACAATCTTTAGAATTATACCCTTTTAAGATTTGTGTCGTTGTAGGTAAATACCAGTCGGTAATTAAAACTACTTTACAAATGTTTAATGTTCTAGACAAAGTAGAATTTATTCAACAAAAAGAAGCTTTAGGTACAGGACATGCAATCCAGTGTTGTCGTCCAACACTTTTAGATTGTGCAGCCTCTTTACCAGTTTTAATTTTATCTGGGGATGTTCCTTTAATAAAAAGTGAAACTTTGCGAGAAATGGTATATCAATTTAGAGGAGCAAAAGTTTTAACATCTGAAGTAGATAATCCACATGGATATGGTCGTATAATTGAAAAGAATGGACAATTAATAAAAATTATAGAAGAAAAAGATTGTAATGAGGAAGAAAGATTAGTAAAAAAAACAAATTCTGGAATTTACGCCTTTCAAAATGAATATTTATGTAAATATTTACCATATTTAAAAAATAATAACACACAAAAGGAATTTTATTTAACGGATATAATTGAAATTTTACAAACAACAGAACAAATAACAATTGATACATATAATTTACCAAAGGAGAGACAAATCGAATTAATTGGAGTTAATACCAAAGAACAACTAGAAGAATTAAATAAATCATTAGGATTTTAATTATATTTTGCCATTTGAATTTCTTTTTTTTCAAACCCACACTTCTCGTAAAATCCAACATTTTTCTCTTCACAATCCAATATAATTTTATAACATTTCTCTCTATTTCCAATTTTTATACCATCTTGTATCAACAATTTTCCTAATCCATGAGATCTATATTCTTTATCAACAACAACATCTTCAATATGAGCAACTTTTCCCATATTGTGAATGAGTTTTTCTTCCACTAATACTGTTAATCCTCCAATTATCTTTCCCTCATGTTCTATTACTCTTATTGTATTATTATTTATAAATGTTCCATATTCTTCTCTTGTAATTTGCAATGGGTCAATTGATGTTAATTGTTTATATAAAAATAAATGATTTTTCTTATAGTCATCTTCACAAGCGTCACGAACTTCAAACATATATTTTGATTTAACAAATTGTAGCACATTTTCTTTTATTTTTTCTACTTTTTCATTATTATCTGCTTCAATATGAATGCGTATTACATCTTCTGTTCCTGAAGGCCTAACAAAAGCAAATCCTGGCTGTTCATCTAAGAAATCTTGTAATTCCAGTGGTTCTATAATACGGGTTTCATTCCAATTTGTTTTAAATACTTTCTTATTAGCAACCTTACATTTTATTGTTAGATAAGGATCATTAATAAACATTTGACTCCACCTATATGGCGTCCAATTTAATTCTTCCAAAATGTGAAGAACAGCAAATAAATCCATTATTGAATCCCCAATTGTTGGGTGGAACCATTTTTCTAAACCATTCATCGGTTTTTTAAAGAGAGCAGTTCCATGCCCATTACTTTCAAAATAAACACCAATATCAAATTTTTCCGCTTCATGATGAAGATTCTTTACTCCTGTAGCAGCACATCGTTTATCAATCTTTTTATGTAGAGAATCTAAAAATTTGGAATTACTATAAGCTGTGTAAACAAGGCCAACATTACAATTATCGCTTTTTCTTTCCATGATATAATGACAAATTAATGCTGAAATCTTATCTCCATCCATCAAATACATTTGATCTTGAAATCGACAATAAAATACAATTCTATCTGCATCTCCATCAAATGAAGCATATAAAGTATTTTTAATGTAATTTTTTACATCTAAAGAGGAAAAATTATTACAAACATAATCAGAACCACAAAAAAAATTCAAAGATTCATATTCTTCTACCTGTATATTGTCTAATATTACATTCTTTTGGTCAGTTTTTTCTAAAATTTTTTTTAAGGTGAGCGCGCCAACACCGTTTGCACAATCCACCACAACAGGATAGGTAATATTCTGGACTTGATTGGCTACAAATTCAACATAATTATTTTCAGGAGAAGCCATTTCAAAATGAAGTTCAGGAGTGGTAACTGGGTAATCATGTATCTTTATAATTGCCCCTGGAAAGCAAATTTTTATTTCATCAATCATAAGTTTTTGAATATCAATAGATGATTTGCGTGTATCATAACCAAAAGTAAGAATAGGAATTAAAGAAGAATAGATAATAGAAGAGGGAGGAAAATTTACATATTTTTCTAAAAGTAGTTCTTCTTCGGACGAAACCATACATCCATTTTCATTCATTATTTTAACTCCGTTATCACAATGGGCATTGTGTGAAGCAGTAATCATAATGCCGTAACTTTTCTGATTTTCAACACTTAAGATTGCTAATGCTTTCCCAATTTTCGAGGCAATTTGTTCCATAATTGAACTATGATACCTGAATCCAGCAGTACCGTAAGAATACATATATTTTTATTATATTTATTCTTTTCTTATTATATCGCAATGCACCGTCGTGTATTAAACCATATCAAAAAAGCTTCACATAAATGTAATATTGACAGAAATTTATATGCTAGATTGCTTAAAATCGACAAAAAAATTAATGTTACCTTTCCTATAATGTTATCCAATGGAAAAGAACAATTATTTAAAGGATATAGAATTCAGCATAATAATATTTTGGGTCCTTACAAAGGAGGTATTCGTTTTCATCCAGATGTAAATGAAGATGAAGTAAGTGCTTTAGCAACATGGATGACTATTAAATGTGCAGTACAAAATATTCCATATGGTGGAGGAAAGGGAGGTATCCAAATCGATCCTTCTTTATATTCTCAAGAAGATATAAAAAAAATATCTAAAGGATTTTCTTCCCAATTATTTAAATATATTGGTGCTGAAAAGGATATTCCTGGACCAGATGTAAATACCAATTCGCAAATTATGGATTGGATGGTTCAAGAACACAAAGAAATACTTGAATCCAAAATAAATCATTTAATTAATCCCTTTGACTATTTAGGCGTATATACAGGAAAATCGTTGGAAAGAGGCGGAACACAAGGAAGAGAAGAAGCAACAGGGCGGGGAGTTGCTATGTGTGTACACTCATGGGCACAAGAAAACAACGAAACTTTAGTAGGGAAAACATTTGCAGTACAAGGATTTGGAAATGTTGGAAAATATGCCGCAGAATTATTAGAAATATGGGGGATGAAGATGATTGGTGTAGGAGACCATACAGGCTATTTATATAATTATGATGGAATCAAAGTAAATCAATTATTATATGAAAAACAAACGATTAATTCTACTTCTTTGGGAAAAGAAATATCTCGTAGTCTTTTTTTTAGAATTCCTGTTGATATATTTATTCCTGCAGCCCTTGAAAATCAAATAGATGAGGAAGAGGCGTTATATTCAGATTGGAAATTAGTAGTGGAAGCCGCCAATGGTCCTACAACCGATAAAGGAGATGCTATATTAAACAAAAAAGGGACCTATGTTATACCAGACATTTTAGCCAATTCGGGAGGCGTTTTAACAAGCTATTATGAATGGATACAAAACAGGTACAACGAGTCTTGGTCACATGAAGATGTTCTTTCAAATATAGATAGACAAATGAAATATACATATCAAAAGGCTATTAGTTATCAAAATATCCATGAATGTACTTTACGAGAAGCATGTTATATTCAAGCACTTCAAAACATACAAACTATTTTTTTAGAGAGAAAAGGTAATAAGTATGAATAAATTTATTTGCATAATATATTAGATTTCCACTTGATTGAAAATATTTTGATTGATAAATACTTTTATTATTTCCTATATAACCAATTTGACCCTTATTTGAAAAGGCAAAAGGTTTTGGGTTTTTCCAGGAATTATTAAATTGTTGGGCTAAATATGTTCCTTGCTGAAAGGAGACCTGCGCTGTGGGAGGATAATTAGTTACCGCACAATCTCCCATTGCATAAGCATCTCCTACTTTTTTTATTTGTAGATTGGGAGTAACAGGAATACCTTTATTACATTGAAGTTCTAATATTTTATTGATACTACTACTAAGTGGGGATGATTTAATTCCTCCACACCAAATTGCAACATCATAATCGATTATTTTATCATTTGTATAAATCTTTTGATCATCAATTTTGGTAACCAAATGATTGAAATACATTTTAACATTATTTTGATACCACAATTTAATTACTTTTTTGACTAAAGATTCATCAAACATCATTAATGGTCTTGGTAATCCATCGATAGCAATTATTTTATATTTCCGTGTATCTAAAAGAGTACCAATTATTTCACTTCCAGTTAGACCACATCCTATGATTGCGATTTTATGATCATCTTTTAATTTATTACGGATTTTATCAATATCCTGTGCGGTTCGTAAGAAAAAAACATGTGAGTCAACTCCTGGTATATTAAAAGTATTAGTAACTGCTCCGTGTGAAAAAATAACATAATCATAAGGAATTGAATTTATTTTCTTATTTTTAAAATCAATATCTGTTACTTCCTGTTTATGAAAAGTAACACTGGATTTTATGTCTTCAATCTTTAAGATTAATTGTCTGTTTTGTGTTATATTTTGTGCTAAAAGAGGGGTATAAATAAATTCATCCGATTTACTTACTATATGAATATTGTAGAGATTCGTGTCAATTGATTTTAAAAATCCAGCACATGCCCAACCAAAGCCTACTATTAAAATAGTTTGTTTTTCCATATAAATTATGTATGGAATATATAATGAAGAAAAATTTATCACTTAATGAATTTCCAAAGAAGAATGAAAACATAAATAATAATTTAAATGCGAAATTTAATTCGTTTGAAAATTTTCAAAAATTGAATTATAACGGTTCGCAACGGATTTTAACGCCGAGCGAATATCGTGGATTTAATAAAAAAATAAGGCAACGATTAATTTTTTATTTTTACAAAAAATATTGTTAATCTCTATGCATAGATTCTCCTGAGCAAAGAGATTTTTGTTTCATCAAACATGGGATTTCTTGATCTTCCATTGTCATTAAAGCTAACGCTGAATAGTTATGAAGGTCCAATAAAGTATCCTTCAAGGATTCATCTTCTACAAGATGAATCCCTGTTTTACTCACTTGCATTAGGCGTTGTATTTTATCCCCGATTCTTACTAATACCCCTATGGGTCCGTAAGTGGCAAAGGCGTCACCATAATCTGTATTTTTCTTTTTAAAAACTGATAATGCATTCGCGTGAATTTGCTGCATTTGTTGAACCCTATCCATTATAATATTATATGAGCGTTTGTTTTAAATTCTAATTTACCTTTATTCATGACATGAATTTGCGCTTCTTGTAATTTATATTTCTCTCCATCAGGTTTTCCTTTTATTTGAATTTGTGGAGCCAATTTATTTATTTTTTCTAGTACTTGGGTTATAGTTAAAGGGAACCAAACATATTTACCACCATATGTATAGCCTGAGTCTTCATCATAAACATGAGCAACTGCATCTTCTGCTGTAAAAGATTGGCAAATTAATTTTAAGTTTTCTTCTTTTGATAAATGTTCATAAAAAAAGAAATGAGAGGACATAATATTATGTAAAACTATTTATAAATATTCCTAATTTTTAATTTACAATTATAATTTTTTAAGACCTTTACATGAACCACATGATCCATGCCCTACAGTGTTAGAGAAAATATTGGAAAAACTAATAGTATTGGATATTTTTTTTGGGGGTTTTTTGGGAATTTGCGAATTTACTTTTACAGATGGTCCCATAGAGAAAAATATTTGATTTGACATATAAGTTAAATAAATATTTTATTTGGGATTATTTGATTAAGAAGGAAGAATACTGAATTTTTGAGATTTATTATTAACAACAGCTTTTGGATTCACATAGGGAACCGGAGGCCCTTGTTTAGAATTTAATCCTTTTTTTCTTGCTAAATAGCGAGCATATGAATTATACTTTATTCCTACTCCCGAGGAACTTATTTGAGATTGTGCTGATACGGTAAAAGAAGCTTTTTGAGAAATTACTTGAGAACTAAATACCCCTACACTCCTACTGTTTTTACTATTTTTTTTTCATTAGCCTGTTGAACTTTTGTTAGTAAAGAAGACATATTTATATATGTTTTAAATAATTTAAATTATAAAAAAAATTAAACTATCAAAAAAATAATTGTAGACAAAATAGATTATATTACCAGAAAATTGATTTTCATTTTTTTCTAATTTATTAAGCAATGAAAAGATGAAAACTCTCTATAAATGTAGTTCGTGCTTACAAGAATTTAAACAAAAAAAACCATTTACTGCCCATCAAATATTGTGTCAAATTATTTCAGAAAAAAAAATACTTACTAGTAATCCTTCAAATGAAGTAATTTATGTATTATTAGAAGAAATGGTACATAAATATACCAATTTAACCAAAGAAGTAGAAGATATGAAAAAATATATTCAAAAGACAAAAAAAAAGATGGAAATGGACAAATATTTAAATCAAAACATTCGAGCTCATCAATCTTTTATAATTTGGAAAGAATCAATTAAGATAGAGCAATCGGATTTACAGTTAATTTTTGATTCAAATTTAGCATTAGGAATAATTCAAATACTTGAAAAAAACTGTAAAGAAAATGATCCCATTATAGCAATACAACAAAAAATGTATATATATGAAGAAGAATCATGGAATCAATTGGAAGATAAAAAATTCTGTGAATTAATACAATATATATCAAAGAAAATTTTAACTTTGTATAAAGATTGGCAAAAACAGCATGAATTTGATGAAAGTCGGGTTTTAAAAATAGTTCAAACACCTCAAAGACTCATACAAACAAAAGTAAAAGCAGAACTATTAAAAAAAATTAAAATAGATATCAAACAAGTTTATGAAATTGAATTAGAGAGATAAAGATTTTCAAATTCTTCTTGGGTATAAATGGGAATATCATGTTTTTTGGCTTCTGTTACTTTTCCCGAGTCGTCATCTTTTGATTTCACAATCAATGCAAATGTTTTTTTACTAACCGAGGAACCTATTTCTCCCCCTTTGTCTGTGATGTGTTGTTCTAATTCTTTATTACGGAAACCGGTTAAAACAATTTTTTTTTGAAACAAAGGGTGACTGGAATCCAATTGAATTTTTGTCTGTTGGACCGGTTCATTTAATTTATCAGATAAATTTGCCTCCTCTAAAAATAATTTAAATTTGGATATATTGGAAACAAATAAGTCGGCTGATTTTTTTGCCATCCCTTTCATTTTCAAAAGTTCTTTAATCTTTTCTTCAGATGTACTATTATCTGTTAAAATTGATGGATATGAGTCTAATATTAATTTTATTCTTCTCTCTCCCATTCCTCTTCCTAATAGGTTAGTAGCATTCATTAATTTAGGTAGGCTAATGGTATCTAACTGTTTATGAATATTGGTAAATATTTTATGAGCTAATTTTTCTTTGAATCCTTCTATTTTTAAAAAGTCTTGTTCTGACATGGCTATAATCTTTGGAACCGTATTATATCCTGCCTTTATTATCCTCTTTATATTTCCCGGACCTAATCCATCTACCCCTACACTTACAAAAAAACCACTTATGTTTTTCTCTTGTACTGTTTGATTATCTTCTTTGTTTTCTAAAATAATATCGACATGAGTCGGATTCCAATTAAAATCTTCTGTAGGCATTTTAGCTTGGGAAGACCCTTCTGTAACCTCTAATATATGAGGTATTACATCCCCACTTCGTACTAATTTAACGACCGACCCAATTCCTAATTTATTATTTTCTACGAAAGCTCCATTAAATGCGGTTGCATATTCAATTTTTACCCCTCCTAATTCTATGGGTTCAATTCGAATTTTTGGTTTCAAATACCCATCTTTACTTGGTGTCCATATAACATCTACTACTTTTGCTTCAGCTACTTGATCCGACATCACCATTTTAAATGCAAAGGAGTGTTCGGGATTTCCAGATTGTCGTGGGTATAATTTATTGTGGGTTACAATAATTCCATCGATTGTATAATCATAGTTTTCTCTCCAGGATAATAATTTTGCTGATAATAAATTGTTATTTAAATCATCAGTAAATTCATATTTAGCTACTTTAACATTTAATTTTTCTAATTTTAAAAATTGTTCTCTTGGTGTTACTATTGGTTTAATGATCTCATACGCTACAAAATCCACATATTGCATTTCTTTAGGATCGGCGTTTTTTTTGTTGATAAATCCAGCCACTAAATTTCTTGGATTAGAACGACCTTGAAAATGCTCTCCAAAATTTGTCTTGGAAATCATAAATTCCCCTCGAATTACTATTTCTTTTTCATCTAATGGTAAATCGAAAAATGGAATCAAATGACTAATGTCTTGACCTATTTTTCCGTTTCCTCGCGTATATAATTTTGGAACATCACCATTTACAAACAAACCACTTACACCATCTAACTTAGCAGAAAGAACATATTCTTTGGGATTATTATATTTTTGTAACCATTTATCTAGGGCATCAGATGAAGGTTTAATTTTATCCATAGACCACATTTCAAACGGGAGTTCTACTTTATTTTTTTCTACAGGAGCACCAACTTCTAATAAAACTTTATTTTTGGGATATTTACTTTCAACATATTCTTTAATAATATCAAATTCATTATCAGAGAGAACAGGAATTTCACTATTATAATATTCTTTATTGGCAAATTGGATGATTTTGGCAAGTGTTTTTTCGTTTAAAGATTTAATATAATCAATTCCCTCCTTTTGAAATTTATCAATATGTTCTTTTTCTGTTATCTTTTTAACAATAGGTTTCTTAATTGTTTTATTTAAAATTGGTTTATCAAGGATGGTTTTTGTTTTTTGAATAGCTCCTTCCACTAAAATTACAGATCGTCCATCTTTTCTCTCAGATGGTTCTATATATTTCATTTGAAGAAAGTCAAAAATATCCTTTTCTGTTTTAAAATCATGATCTACCTTTTCACCCTTTTTTCCATTTACCATTTTATATAAACCATGTTCGTTTAGGGTATAACCCATGTCCAATGCTCTTTGACGCATAACGGTATTGAAAGTTTTACTACCTGTAAAATATAATATAGCAAAGGGAAATTCTTGTGGATTAGAATACAAAAAATCTACTCTTCGAGCAGGTTCTCCTGTGAGCTGGCAAATTACTAATATTTTAGTTTTACCGTCAGTCAACTTATATTTAATTATTCCCTCATCTGATAATTTGGAAACAAAGGTTTTCAATAAATCACTAGAAGGTCCTGTCAAAATAACATCGATATCCCCCGAATGTTTTGCATTACGCCTGTAACTACCTACAATTTCCATCGCATCACCATCCTTTTTAATTTCATCAAATTGATTTTTAAATATTTGATAATAATTATCAATTTCCGATCTTGGGATCCTTTTTAATATATCTTCATAATATTGAAGTCCGATTTTTTGTGTATCATTTAATACTTTATCTGCATCTTTTTGGAGTGCTTCAATTGATGTAAAACCTTGTTCTACTAATTCTTTTGCTTTTTTAGGGCCAATTCCATAAACTTCTGTGAAAATATGAATAGGGTTTTGTTTTTCCTTTTCTAATGCATTTATTTTTCCTGTTTTGATAAATTCATCCAGTTTGGATAGTATTGTAGGTCCAATTGCTTTTTTTCCTTTTAATTGTTCTAATGTAGTTATATCGTCTGTTATATTCATAATTGTTTCTTGTGCTTTTTGGTAGGCACGGGCACGCATAACTTCACCTTTTTTCATCATGTATTTATGAAGTTCTCCTAATATTTCAATAAATTCTTCATTATAAATTTGTTCTTTTTTAATTATTTGGGATTCCATTTCTATAATTGGAGAATCTTTTTTTATATAGGTATTTATACTATTTATTAATGACATAGGAGTGGGAGTATTTGGTAGAGAAGGAGTCTTGGGTGTTTCAGGAGATTTAATCAATTCAGATGGGGAAGGAGTTTTTGTTTTAATGGAAGGAGATTTAATCAATTGAGATGGTGAAGGAGATTTTGTTTTAATGGAAGCAGATTCAATCAATTGAGATGGGGAAGGAGTTTTTGTTTTAATGGAAGGAGATTTAATCAATTGAGATGGGGAAGGAGTTTTTGTTTTAATACTTGGAAGTTTTTCTACAATTATAAGTTTTTTTTTTAGTGTTTTTTTTTTAGTGACTTTATTTAAGTTACAATATCCATACTTCTTTAATGTATTGCGTTTGCTAACCTCTGTAGCACAAATATCCCCCTTTTCAGTGGGAAAACATTCAGTATGTGTTTTCCACTTATATTCAAATGGGAAAATGCAGGGACCTTCCTTAATTTTGGAATTTTTTTCTTCTTTTCCAAGATTATTTATTTTACTCCCAATCATTATACATAATGTTCTTATTTTTTAAGATACAATTTTGCTAAAAAATTAAATTTAGTCAGTTATATATATAATGAGTGTTTATATGGATGCATTTGGATCTTCCAACACTTATGTAAATAATAAATTAGTACAAGGTAAGGAATTTGATGCTAATTATAATGGTAAAGAATTAAATATGCTATTTGCAGACACCAATGGTAAAAGGACTTATGTTCGTCTTAAAAATAGAGAATTAGAAAATTTGATTACAAATGCTTATCAGCCTCATTCTTTAACTATTGAAAAACGATTGAAAAATGATTTTTTGAAAACCAAAACCAAAACCAAAACAAAAAAAAAGACAAAAACTAAAACTAAAACTAGAAAAAAAAAGAGAAAAAAAAATAAAGAATAAATTATTAACATATAAAATTAAATTATCTTACTTTTTATATGTTAAAAAATGTTATTTTAGCTGCGTCAAAATCAGGACAATTGCATAATGGAGTCAAAATATTTCCATCTATCATTAAAAATTATATAAAAAAAGATTTTATTGTATCGTATGTTGAAGACAATCATGATAATTTATTTCAATTTAGTCAAGATTTATATGAAGCAAATCGTAAGGTTTATAATACAATAAATATAGGAGGTGATCATTCCATTTCGATTGCAACTGGAGCAAGTTCGCTGAATAAATATGAAGATGTAAAATTTATATGGATAGATGCTCATGCGGATATTCATACAAAAGAATCATCTCCAAGTAAAAATTATCATGGGATGCCATTATCATTTTTAACAGGATTAGATTATGATGCTCGCTTTTCATTTATTAAAAATCGACTTCCTTTTCAAAATCTTTTATATGTGGGATTACGAGATATTGAACCATTCGAATTTAATACCCTAAGGTATAACCATATTCCTTCCTTTTTATCAGAACAAGTGAATAAAGATTGCATAAATGTTTATGAAAACATTTCAAAATTTATTGGAAATTCTCCAGTTCATATTTCGTTTGATGTTGATTCTATTGATCCTCAATATATATCTTCCACAGGAACCTCCGTTTCTAATGGATTAGAATTACAGCAAGCAATTTATTTATTAACAAAACTTCTTGACAATAAAAAAGTAATCAATCTTGATATTGTAGAAATGAATTTAGATATTGATACCCCTAATATTTCAACCTCTTTATCTAGTTTTAGTGATTTGTTTCCTTTTTTAATTGATAAACCTATTAATAAAATTTACGGATGATTTACCAAAAAAAATAAAGTATTAGTGTAAGTGTAATGAGTTGGAAAAAAGCAGGAGGTATTAATAGAAGTTCAATTCAACAAGCTGCAAATATACCATATTTATCCTCTAATTATGAAAGTAACTTTGAATATGTTTGGGCAAATGATGTAAGTATTAATTCTACTCTTTTTGTAGGAAGGTCTGTAGGTATCAACGCCGAACCTGTTAAAATCACAGAACCTCCTTCGTTATTAGAAACGAATTTACTTTCAGTTGGAGGAAATATTATTCAATATGGTACTGATTTTCAAATAGATAACAGTAACAATAGAATTAGTAATGATCCAGAGAAAAGAAGAGCATTAGTACATGGAACAAGAGAGGATGGGAATAAGGATGCAATTATCATGAATTACCAGTTTGATTATCCAGGGGGAGCACAAATAAACGAACCATATTTAAATGGACCTGTAGAGATAAGTGGAAATGTGGTACATAAAGGAAATTACGAAGTTGATGGAAACTTTGATTGTTCCTGCGGAAACATAAGTGTTTTTTGTGAAGGAAATTATTTCCAAGCAAATAATATATATTTTAATTATGTTGCATATTTTGATTATTTAAAAATGGAAAAAGGTATTAGCAATATTCCTCCCAATTATAAAAATTTAGATAAAAAAGCATTACTACATGGTTATCCGATGGATGTTAATACACAATTAGATGAATTGGTAATAAATAAAGATAAAAATTATTTATCAGGTGTGAGAATAATTGGCGGACGATTTGAAAAAGAAATAGTCCTTGAAGCAAATGAAATTAATATACCAAAAATGGATAATGTTAATCCTGCTATTAACATACCCGATGGAATAATTTTTGCTGACAAAATTTCTTGTCGAGAGATTGATGCCAGTAGTATAGTTGTAAATAATGAAATAAATTCTTTAGATGTATCTTATATTTATGTTGCAAATTCAGGTGAAGTGGGATATGGAAATAGTAAACAAGTGGATGGAAGATTCTCATGGGATACCAGTGGAAATACAAGGATTAAAGATGATCTTTATATAGGATTTAATGGTAATTTTTCAAGCTCTATTTACTTTGGAGACCCAATTAAAAATAGTGTAGGAGACATTCATGGATTAAATGGAGCCTATGGGAATAATGGCATAACTGAAAGATCATACGGTGATAATTTGGGTAATACACGAGCGTCTGAAATTATTATTTATAAATATCAATATCCCGATAATGTTCCAATGGAAGGTGTAGATAGAGTCAGACAATTTGCAGGTCAAATCAGATTTGACACCTATGATGTAAGTCAAAATTATCAATCTGGTCCTTTTGGCGATCAAGGTTATAATACAGACGAATGGGCGCGAATGTTAATTGCTTCTAGTGGTAATGTCGGAATTGGACATTTTGATGGAAGCAATAACATACCCGAAACCTTATTAGATGTTTCCGGTGCTACTGTTTGTTTCCAAGTAAATGATAGTAGCGGATCGGTTGTGTTAAGAGATTCTGTTTTACATCTAGAAGGGAGATTTGGGACTTATGTTAGCGATGTTTCCTATAATGATAATTTTAATTTAAATAGAAAAGAATATGTCATATTTTCAAATTTAGCAACCACGAATGATGGAGGCGATAATTTTATAAATGGAGCACGATTATATGCGGAAAATAAGGATATGAATGCAATTGGAGCAAGTACATCTGAGGTAAATGCTGGTGATTTAGTATTAGAAATACAAAATTATAATGATTCTACCTCATATCAAGATAGTAGTGGTCAGAATTTTATCATAAGAAGTGTTGATATTTCTAATACTTCAATTGATACATATGACTTCAAAAATTTAGCTACATTTACAAGCCAAGGCCGGGTTAATATTAATAGCAATAATCAACCTACCAACACATTAGATGTTAATGGAAATGTTAGTATAGGAGAAAATACTCTGGTTGAGGCTCCAAATGATGGGTTATATGTCGAAGGGCAAACATTAGTTGGTATTTCACCAGGTGACATTTCAAGTAATTATAGTTTGGGAGTTGGAGGAAATAGTTATTTTGAATGTAATGTTGATATTTCAGGAAATGAAAGAGTTGAATATCTGTTATCAGTCGGGGCTAATGCAATTATTGGAAATAATCTATACGAATCTCTTACTGAGGACAATAGACCTTATAACGGCTTATTAGTAGAGGGACAGACAGGAATAGGATGGAATACAAGTAATCTTTTTCAATTCGAAACAAATGATAATATAATTTTGGGAGTAAATGGAGACTCATTTTTAAAAGGAAAAGTGATGATTGGTAATAATGATATTTCTTTTAATTCATTAAATGTAAATGATGTAAGTGGGGTTGGAATAGGAACAGGAATAGAGGGATCAGCACCTGAAAATGGTATGTTGGTTGAAGGACAGGTCGGAATTGGTTATACTTCAGATACAATAGGTACTAATCAATTGGCTGTAAAAGGAAAAACATATATATTTGATACTTTAGAAGTAGATAAAGATGTTAGTTTTAATGCTTCATTAGAAGTAAAAAATTCTTCCTTTTTTGGAACTACAACTCCTGTTAAAATTAATAATACAGGGGAATTATTGGTGAATAATATAACTCAATCTACAGGGGTAACTAATGGCTCACTAATAGTACATGGAGGGGTAGGAATAGCCAAAAATGTATTTATTGGTGGAAATTTAGATGTAGAGGGAAGTTTAAATATAACTGGTGATGTTGATATAAATGGAAAATTAACTGTAACGGAGGAAACTACCTTAGAAGATAAATTAGTAGTTATGAATGATGCTTCTTTCTATGAAAAAGTTGTAATAGATGGAATGTTGTCATGTTCTGGTACTGGAACAGGATTAGAAGTAACCAATGATGCCGAAATAATGGGAGTTCTGATGTGCACTAATACTTCAAGTTCCCCAGGATTATCTGTATCGAATAATGCAATTATTTCCGGAAATTTGAATGTCACTGATATTTCCGCTAATTTAATAGAAGCTGATGATATAACTGTATCAGGTGATATAACTGTATCAGGAATTACAACTTCAAATACATTTAATGCTACTTCAGATTATCGAATTAAAGAAGAAATAAAAGAGTTGGATGAGACATATTCTGTTGATAAACTAAGACCTGTTTCTTTTAAAAATAAATTATCAGGGAAAAATGACATTGGGTTAATTGCACATGAATTGCAAAGTATTTATGATTTTTTAGTCAGTGGGGAAAAGGATGGTGAATCATTACAAACAATCAATTACAATGCAATTATTGGTATTTTAATAAAGGAAATCCAAGTATTGAAAAAGGAAAACCAGGAAATAAAAACATTATTACAACAATTTTAGTTTATTTCTCTTTATAAATTAAATGAATTCTTTTAATATTCCTGTTGGAGTCATTATATCACATTCAGCAGTATTACCTCCAACTGCTACTAATTTATTATTATGTGACGGAAAACGCTATAATAAAACTCAGTATAGTGATTTATTTAATGTTATTGGTAATACCTATGGTGGTAATGGAACCACTCACTTTCGTGTTCCTAATTTGAATCTAGCTGATATATCTGGAGCTGGGGTAGGTTTAATGCCTGGAGATGGAGCTATGGATATATCTGGGGCTCTTGGAGATATTTCTGGAAATATCGACATAAGTTTAAATGAAGCTCAACTCGTTGGTCATACACACGAGATTGGTAGTTTAAGTCTGTTACATAGTCATTCAATTCCAGAAGATGATAAGGGTTCTTATTGGTTAAGTCCAAATATACCTTATTCAGTTCCGAAACCGGGAGGAGAGAATCAAAGTAGCGGAAGATCTTATTTTAAAAGTCAGGGAACTACATTTCTGAATAAAACACTTACAGAATTACAGCAAGAAGGATATATTGATATTTCCAATAATCCTTCCAATAATAATATAACTGGAGATTTAGACATATCCGGAAGTGGAATGTCATTTAATATCCAGCCTTATTCCATAAATATGAGATATTATATTATAGCTTCTTAATTTATATGCCTGCTATTGGTTCCATTTTTTTATATGCGGGGGAAAAGGATAATCTTCCCTCTGATTATTTACTATGTGATGGGAGATTGGTTGATAAGGAAGATTATGTAAAACTGTTTAATGTTCTACAATACACATTTGGGTATGACCCTTCTAATAATCAATTGTTTGGACTTCCTAATTTGGTGTCAAGGATGCCTATTGGAATTGAGTCTAGCCAAAATATTAATCAGATGGATGGAAGTTTTTATAATGATTATAATAATAATCCAGTTCATAGTCACACAGTAAGCACAATTACAAGCGAACATACTCATGATATAACTGGCCTTCAATTCCGTACATTTACTCAATTTAATAATTGGAACACAGGAGGACCATCCTCGGGGGCTTTTTTTGGAAATCATGTCTCTTACCCTTCGGGCACTGGAGTTACATTAAAAAATAATGACGCACCATTTGTTGGGTCAATTGACAGTTGTGGAAATTTGATTACTCCAATACAAATTAATACTACATTCAAGTACATTATTTTAAATTATATTATTAAAGCTAAAAAATAGATGAGTATATCCATCCTGTTATTATATATTTATCATTAGAAACTGGAATATTCCCTTTGTGAGGATAGTTCCATGTTGATGGAAAAATTAAGAGTTTGCCTTGTTTAGGTTTTATCTTTCCAAAAATGAAACATGTTTCTCCTCCCTCATCTACATCATTTAAATACCAAATAAATGTCAAAATTCTAGAAGATTTTGAATTTAAAATTGTATAATCGTTGTGCCATTGATAAATTCCATTATTTTTGTCATATTTTTGAATTTGATATCCTGTATCTTTTAACGATTTAATGTTAAAAAAATTGAAGTTAGGAAAAATTTTATTTGATAAATTTTCATAATATTTATGAATTCCTTTATTTATTGTTTTAAATAATAAATTATCATAGTTTTCCCATTCTTTTACTCCTGTGATTTTCAAATCTGTTGTATTTTTTATATTTTTATCTACTCCACTCCCAATAATTCCTTCACAAACTTTATTACTTTCATTAAACTTTTTCATAATTTCAATACATGTTTCTTTATCTAAATTTTCTTCTTCTATATAAATAAAAGGATCCTCACAATTATTATTTTCTATTATCATTAATTTGTCTTCAATTGTCATATATATTATTAGTATTTATATATATATGGCTTCTTCTAATTCCAATTGGGGAACATTTAATTCAGATAATTCTACTAACTATCAAGTAAACGGTACTGATTTAAGTAATATATTTGTGCCATATATTAATGGGGAAAAGGCCAAAAAAACAGAAATTAAGGTTAGTGGTACAGACCTAAATGAAATATTTGCCAAAAAAACAACTAATATTTCCATCTTAGACACAAGTTACAATGTAATGGATTCTTCAGGAAATTTAGTTGATCTTAGTAAAGTATTTGAACCTTATAATAATATTGATCCCCAGATTGGATTAGTAATAATATGGCCAGCAATAACCCTACTTCCTTCTGTACTAGATGAATATTTAGTTTGTGATGGGACAGGATATGACCCTTCTGATAATGAATATATGGATCTTTTCAATGAAATAGATTATAATTATGGGCGGGAAGAGATTTCAGGAATTACTCGAGATTTTTTTAGGGTTCCCGATTTGTCCGATAAAACAATAGTAATGAACACTAATGCTCCACCTAGTAATAAATATTATGGAACAGACTCGACTTTTAATGAGGGAATATCGATAAATGAGGAAAACATGCCAGCTCATTCACATTCTATCTCAGGATCTATAGCTGACCATACTCATGAATTTGATCAGGTAAATGAGACCAAATTTGGAGAAGGTATTGTGGCATATGCTACTTATTGGGCATTTGGGGGTGTTAATAATATTCCGGTCAAGGGTGGAAATTATAGACAACAATTATTAATACAAGCTTCTCCCGATTATGCCCCGCAAAATACTAATGGACCTACAAATACTCATTTAAGTGGAAGTACAGATGTTTCAGGAGAAGAAGTTATTCTTCCAATTACAAATCCTTATATTACTTTAAATTATTTAATAAAGTATAAATCAAAAAATTGATATATAATAAAGATTTTTTAAAGAAGATTAATATGGATACTTTAAAAAATCTACATCCTCACCAACGCGATTCACGAATAGTTTTCGACGAAGGACCTCATATTTATCATATTGACGGTTCTTGTGAAGGCTATATTTCATGTACCACATGGAATCATAGCCACTTTGAGCATTTTGATGCAGATGCAATAATAGATAAAATGATGTCTTCAAAAAATTGGCCAAACAATAAATATTATGGAAAAACATCTGATGAAATTAAACAATTGTGGGAACAAAATCGTGATCAAGCAGCAGAGGCGGGGACAAAAATGCATTTGGATATAGAATATTTTTACAATCAAATGGAAGTCAAAAATAATTCTATAGAATATCAATATTTTCAACAATTTGTAAAAGATTATCCTATGTTAAAAGCATATCGTACCGAATGGACTGTATTTCATGAAGAACTAAAGATTGCTGGTTCTATTGATATGATTTTTGAAAATCCTGATGGCACATTACAAATATATGACTGGAAGCGATGTAAAGAGATTGCAAAGGCACCAGCATTTAATAAATATTCTCATATAGCTTGTATAGACCATCTACCTGATACAAATTATTGGCATTATTGCCTACAACTGAATACATATAAAGCAATTATAGAAGAAAAATATGGGAAACAAGTTACCGACATGTATTTAGTTTGTATGCACCCAGATAATAAAAACAAGTCATATCAACGAATTAAAGTTGCGGATTTACAAAACGAAGTAAAAGATTTATTTAAAAAAAGATTAAAAGATATAAAATAAAAAAATATAAACAATTAACTGGGTATTTTCATATATGATTCATTATTACAATATTTCTTGGATTTATTTAAAGGGCTGTTCTATTTTGATTAGTGTATATATATCCCTATTAGCTTTCAATTTTTTTTATCCTATTGAAACTAGTGAAAATATAATTGATAAAATACCCGAAATTCCATATCACAAAAGATATCCATTAGTTAAACAGGACGGTGAAATTTCAGATGAAAAAGCTAAGGAATTTAAAAATAATGTCATTTTTGAACATACCCCAAATGGCTATATATTTATGAAATATAACAGCGATGAAAATGCATTTGAATTTTATTCAGACCGTCGAGAGGTTCCTTACCGCTATTTAGAAACAGCAGGTCGAAAATATTGCAAACAATTTCATTGTTCTTCTTTATTTGTTGTAATGGAAGATGAAATCAAAAATTCAAAAGATAAACAGTTGGAAATAGATAAAAAGGAAATTGAGAAAGAGGTTAAAAATGAAATATATGCTTCTTTCAAAAAATATAATAGAAAAACAAGTAAAATGAATTTAGTGAAAGAGAAAATTAATAAGTATAAGTATATTGGACAATTGAATGAGTTTAAACTTTTAAAGGAAGAAGTTTCTGATGCTAAAAAAACTTTGACTTTTAAAAATTTTAAAAATCTAAAGAGTATATAAATATGAAAAAAGGATTCAGAAAAAATAAACCTATTCATCAAGAAAAAAATTATAATCAATTAATGGAGGCTGCTAATCAAGTAGGTCAAGAAAGTCTTCAAGGTGCATTAGGAATAGCAACTAATTTTTCAAAAAACCTCATTCGTGGAAGTGCAAGTGTTACTAACAATGTGATTACAAGTGGAATGGATTGGATATTTGGTGGAGATATTCGTAATCAAAGTGTATCACAATTAACAGAAGAAGCCAAAGAAAAATTATACATTATGTCGCAGATCATTGCCGAAGTTGCTCGAGATCCTGAAACCCAAGAGTTACTACAGTCTATTGCAGACCATTTGGCTGAATTGGCACAAGAAGTATTAAATGCTGCTCAACCTAAATTAGAGGAGAGTATGCAAAATTCAATCATGGCTGCTAGAAAAATGGCTAGTGAAGGTGCTGGTGGTGTTGTTAAAGTAGGTTTTGATATGATCGGAGCCGCTGTAGGAAATGTGCCATTTTTAGGAGGATTAGTCAATTTATGTATTGCTATTGGTAGGGCTTTTAATTCGATCATGTCAATTGCTAAGACTGGAAGCGATAATTTTTATAAAAGTGCTGCTTTATATGCAAAGATTATTAAGGAAATATTACCCTACGCAGAAAATGCTACTAATGAATTTATAGAAGACAAAAGAAAAGCCCAAGGAATTATAAAAAGAGTTAGTAATTTATCTGATAAACTTGATACCAAAGTCAGGGAAGGAATAAACAACGAAACAAGAGAGAAAATGAAAAACTTTACGGGAACCAATAATATGAAAGAGAAAATGAAAAACTTTACCGGAAAAAAAAAAGGTTTTAGAGGAGGTTATAAAAGGAAAAAGACAAGAAAGAGGAAATAATTATTTTTTAGTTTTATATTTTATAAATCCATTTGATTTTGTTATATCAAATGATGATCCTAGATGATCTTTGGCTATCTGCAAAGCCTTCTTTTCCTTTTCAGATAAAGACTTTTCATATTGATTTTCCATTTTATTATTTAATAAAGAAGAAAATATTTATTTCAATTTCTTGTTAAAATTGAAATAATATAAATACTTAGATATTATACAAAAATAAAGATGACCGACCAGAAAATATTTCGTTACAAGTTTGCTGAGGAAACAATACAAATTATTTATCAGTTCTCAAAAGTTCATCAATTTGATGATCGTGAAACATTTAAAGAAGCATGGGACAAATGGTTGATAGATAATGAGGAACAAATACAATCAGAAAAGAGACGATTATTAGATTTGGGATATGAAGGAAATATTGATAAAAAATTATACATAAGTAGTCGTTATTATTATAGAAATAAACAAGTAGGGAAACAAGAACCAAAAAAAAGAAGGAAATATATAAGTTGTGATCATGAATTTTTGGAATTAATGGACCTTCATATTGAAGAGAATAGCAAAAAGGAACAAATGAAACCAGCTGTAGGATTTGAAAAATTTTGTAATGAACACAAGGAAGAGTTTGATAATCAAGTTTTAAAGTATGTAGATTTTGAAAAGGAAATGATTTTAGCTAAGATTAAAAAAACCTATAAAAACCGTTACTTTCTATTCATAAAAAATATATAATTATAATAAGTATGACATTATTAGCAGAAGGAGGATTTGGGTGTGTATATTATCCTGGATTTTCTTGTGAAGGAAAAGTGTCTAATGAAACTGGTTATGTTACCAAGATACAAAAAAAAAATTTTAACGCCCAAAATGAAATACAAATTGGAAATATATTAAAACAAATTTCGGATTATTCTTCTTTTTTTGTACCTGTTATAAGTAATTGTCCGTTAGAATTAAAGGAATTAACATCAAATTCTTTTTCGAAATGTAAAATTATTAAACCATCATCTCAAATTCCCTATACACTTATGAAGCTTCCTTATGTCAAAAGTGAAGATTTTTTTGATTCTATTTCTAAACAATCAAAATCTTCATTATTTATGAATAGTTTCTCTCATTTATGTAAATCTTTGGAATTGTTAAAACGAAATGAAGTTTGTCATTTCGATTTAAAGAATGAAAATATTTTGTTTGACCCTACATTAAAAATTCCTCTTATTATTGATTTTGGAATTTCAATTTATTATCCTCAAATTATTGACAATCTTAAGAATTATTTTTATACATATTCCCCTAGTTATTATATTTGGCCTTTAGAAGTGCATGTCATTAATTTTTTAATTAACAACGAAGTGTCCTCTTTAACAGGGGATGATATACAATCCATTATTGAATCTTCAGTAGATGCTAACAAAGGTTTTGAAAATCTTTCTGAAACTTTTATTAATGATTATAAAGCCAAATGCTTTCATTTTTTTAATAATTTTAAAGATGTTCCAAAAGAACAAGTAATTGCTTTTTTTATTTCTAAAGAATCATTTTTTACATGGGATATTTATTCTCTTTCCATTATGTATTTGCGATTTTTACCCCATTTATTTGGAAATAATTATGAAGAGAATAATGGATTGCGTTCATTTAAAGAAATATTATTTTCTAATATTTTACCGAATTTTAAGGAGAGGAATGGTGTAGAGAAAACTTTATCTTTATTTGAAAAACTAATTTTATCTGATTCTTCATTGGAAAAATAGGATAAATTTAATGTTTTTTAGATTTTTTCATATTGGGGAAATTTAATGTTTTTTAGATTTTTTCATATTGGGGAAATTTAATGTTTTTTAGATTTTTTCATACCCTTGCGTTTTTTCATAGTTTTAGGTTTCTTTTTCATGTCTTTACCGACTTTCTTGTAGGTCTTTTTTGCTTTCTTAAGGACATCTTTGAATTTCATGTCTTTGTTTTTCTTCATCTCTTCTTTTACATGTTTAAGCCAAGGGTTCATTATATATAGGAGTAAGAAAATAAAATTGATTTTAAAACTATTCTTTATTAATATTTAAATTAATATTAATTAAGTACTATGCTAAACCTTACGCGTTATTTGTTTATTAAACAAGAAGTTGAGCTAAGTTTGATTCTTAGCTTATCGTCTAATAAAAATCTAGATGCGGCACTTTATTGGACATATGAATTATATTATTCAGGATACGAAGATTTGGTATTTTCACTGTTAGAAAAAATCTACTATGATTATTATTATTTGGAATATCCCTATTTCGAATCCTATAAAAAAATGAAAAAAAAAACCCTTTATTCCGATTGGAAATCAGTTGGACATATTGTTAAAAATCTTTATCTATTTATTCCTCACCCTCTTTCTCTTGAACTTAATTGGAAATTCTTTACTGTGGAAACACCTTCTATTATTTTTAAAGGAAGATGTCCAAAGTGGTTACAAGATTATCCTGAAAAGTATAGGAAATTATTTCGTTATCTTAAAGCAAAAGAATATAGTAGTGCAATGCAAGCTTTAACTAAGATAGCTGCTGAAGATTATATGGAATTACATTCATTAATGAATTCATTTTTAGAACTTGATAAACAATCTTATCAATCATTTTCGAGTTTAATACAATTAATTGTAATTTCCGAAGAAAAAATCCAAATTAGAGAGAAAAAAAAGTATGTAACGCTAAATAAAACTGAAATTGATGATATTGAAAAGGTACAAAATGATGACTTATCTGTAAAAAGGTATAATTTGTTAAAACAAAAATATAAATTTCCAATTGATTGCCAAATAAAAGAGATTTCTGGTTTAATACGAAATAATAAAAAAAATTATGTAGAGTTTCCAAATAATTTGCAGCGTGAAATTGGCTTCCATTGGTTATATCATTGCATTGAAACTCCATTGTGGAAAAAAAGATTCGATAAAATGAAAGTAATTATTGATGAAGTAGGAAAAAAAATAGTTTTTCCCGATGATGATTTATTTGAAGAATTTATGGATCGATTTGAATATGAATATGATGAACAATCATTTGAGACAAAACAATTTGCTTCATTATAATTTATTATTCATCCGGTTCAATAAGAGGAATAGTCAATTGTGCAAAAATTCGATAATCTCCTATCGTATAACCAAAGCCTGCAACCTTCAGTTCAACCGTTGCTTTTGTAAAAACATTTATTGGAGATGCTCCCTTGTCGAAATTTCCACACAATAATAGTGTATTCTCGAAATTAAAGTTTCCATTTACTGTAAGAAAGCTACCAGTTGGTACTTCGGGGATTCCACCCAATGGAATATTAAATTCAAAAGGTACATTAATAGTTTCTAAATCAATTTGTCCTCCAAAATTATTCTTAGTTTTTACCAATGTTATTGGATTATTAACTAAATTAACTGTAATAGGAAGATTAAATAAACCCGGTATTTCAATATTAAAATTAAGTCTTACCGACTCGATTTCCACATCAACTACTGGTGTAAAACCAATTTTTCCTCCAGAAGGATTCATGACTGTACCCAAGAGACTAACAATTGACTGTAAGTAAGAAGCTACATTCATGTTTATTTGACCATTAGCTGACAAATTTATTCCTGGGAGTGCAGGAAGAGGGAAAGAAGGAATAATTGGAAAAGAAGGTACAGCAGGAATTGTAAAACATGGACCATAATAAACACAAGGAGTTCCAGGGAAAAATGACCAGCCTGGAATTCCAGGTGCATAAAATGGGCAAATAGTTACTGGAGGAGTACCTGGAAAGGCAGGAACGCCAGGAAAGGAAGGTAATTGTATTCCTGGTATTCCCACACTTCCATTAATGTTTAAAGGAGGTATAGAATAATAGTAGAGTAAAGTAAAGGATCCAACTGCAACCTCAAAAAATGATGCACACCCTTGAAGACCAACTTCAGGGGGTATTGGATTAGTCGCTTTAGCATAAACAACAGGCGTATTTTTTTTCATTGGGGCAGCACTTATTT
>Ga0209307_1000477_pt1 | contig 27987 bp, 22 predicted proteins | sample COGITO_mtgs_1105_FD_185519 | JGI IMG/M metagenome (GOLD analysis project Ga0209307, IMG submission 185519) | Pelagic marine microbial communities from North Sea - COGITO_mtgs_110530 (SPAdes) (version 2) | ecosystem: Environmental > Aquatic > Marine > Epipelagic ... | reverse complement strand
AATCCACTCGTGTAGCGAAATATGCCATTTTAATCATAGCACTCACCTTTATGGTGTTCTATTTCTCTGAACTCATCAAGGGAGCTAAAGTGAATGCATTGCAATATGTACTCGTGGGACTGGCTTTGGTATTATTTTACACCTTGCTTTTGTCTTTTTCAGAGCACATCGGTTTTAATGCCGCCTACCTAGTGGCAGCGCTTATGACTGTTCTCATGGAATTCTTCTACGCTAGAAGTGTTTTGGGCAGTACAAAACTTGCCGCGTATGTCTCGGCCACGTTGACCCTATTATACAGTTTTATCTTTATTCTTATCCAATTAAAAGACTTTGCCTTGCTCGCAGGAAGCTTGGGATTGTTTGTGATACTTGCCGGAATCATGTTTATTTCCCGGCGGATACAATGGGAAGAGGAATAACGAAAAAAGCCCCGAGCAATGCTCGGGGCTTTTTGTATTATACCGGGCATTTTATTCGCCCATAACCATATCAAGGTATTGTGTCAATTTGGCTTTCAACGATTTGCGTTCTACAATGAAGTCGAGGAATCCGTGTTCCAAAAGGAATTCTGAACGCTGGAAACCTTCGGGAAGATCTTTTCCAATGGTCTCTTTAACAACGCGTGGACCTGCAAAACCGATAAGTGCATTAGGTTCAGCAATATTGATATCACCAAGCATTGCATAAGATGCAGTAACCCCTCCTGTAGTAGGATCCGTGAGAAAGGAGATGTAAGGGATCTTTTTATCGTCTAAGAGCGCGATTTTAGCAGATGTTTTTGCCATTTGCATTAAAGAGAAAGCAGCTTCCATCATGCGCGCTCCGCCAGATTTCGAGATCATAATGAAGGGCGCACCTGTTTCTAAACTCTTGTTCATGGCTCGAGCAATTTTTTCCCCTACAACAGAACCCATGGATCCACCGATAAAGTTGAAATTCATACAAGCCACGACTATAGGTCTGCCGTTCATTTCACCATAGCCAGTGGTTATAGCGTCCTTTAAGCCCGATTTCTTTTGCCCCGCCTTAAGACGATCGACATAAGGTTTTGTGTCCTCAAACTTTAGTGGATCCTTGCTCTCCATGAGCGCATCTAGTTCTGTGAAGACGCCGTTATCGAAGAGTATTTGGAAGTATTCTTTTGCGTTAATACGATCGTGATGTCCGCAGTTTCCGCAAGTCCAAAGTTCAGCTGCGTGATCATCCACGCTAACGATGACTTTACATTTTGGACATTTATGCCAAAGTCCATCAGGAGTTTCCTTTTTGTCTTTGGTTTCGGTGGTAATACCCACCTCTGTTCTTTTAAACCAACCCATAGTATTCGTTCCTCTGTGCAGTTTGTAGGGTGCTAAAGTAGCTAAAAAGGGCAATCATCGGTAAGATGAATGCCCTTTTACATTGAATTTATATCGTTTGCCTTACGCGATGGTAATATCGTCGTTGAGGTAAACGTCTTGAACGGCGTGCAACAATGCAATACCGTCGTTATACTCTTTTTGGAAAGCTTTACGTCCTAGAATAAGACCTTGACCGCCCGCGCGTTTGTTCACTACTGCGGTCAACACTGCTTCGCTCAAATCATTTGCGTCGTCACCGGTTGATGCACCTCCGGAGTTAATCACACCGATGCGACCATTGTAGCTGTTTAACACTTGGTAACGCGTCAGATCAATCGGGTTATCCGTAGTCAACTCAGAATACACTTTAGGATGCGTTTTACCGTGACCAGTAGCATTATAGCCTCCATTATTGGTTGGAAGCTTTTGCTTGATGATATCTGCTTGGATGGTAACGCCCAAATGGATCGCCTGTGAACTTAAATCTGCCGAAGTGTGGTAGTCCACACCGTCTACTTTGAACGCATCATTCCTTGTATAACACCAAAGGATGGTGGCCATACCTAATTCATGAGCGCGCTCGAAAGCAGCAGCAACTTGTTCAATCATTTCGCGGCTTTGCTCGTGACCGAAGTAGATCGTTGCACCCACAGCACAAGCTCCCATATTCCAAGCTTCATCTACGGAACCGTAAGGGCTCTGTAAAAAGGTATTTGGGTACGAAAGGTATTCGTTGTGATTGATCTTAACAACGAATGGGATTTTGTGGGCATACTTACGCGCCACAGTGGCCAATACACCATAGGTTGAAGCTACCGCATTACAACCTGCATCGATCGCCATTTTAACGATGTTTTCAGGGTCGAAGAACATAGGGTTTGGTGCAAAAGAAGCACCAGCGCTGTGTTCGATTCCCTGGTCAATGGGAAGGATACTTAAATAACCGGTATCCGCCAAACGTCCAGTGCCGTAAAGGCGCTGAAGTGAGTTCATGACTTGGATACTGCGGTTTGATTCTGTGAAAGATTCCGTGACAAAGTTGCCAGAAGGTAAAATCGCCAAAGAGTCTTTGGTGATTGCCGTAGAAGTGTGGTTCAACAAAGCATCAGCTTGATCGCCTAGCAACTCTCTAATCTTGTCAATGGACATCATAATTCTTAGGTGTTTAATTGAGCCGCTAAAATAAACCAAATGTTTTAAGCGAACACCCTAAATTAGAAAGGATAACCTATACCTAATGCGAGGTTGAAATCACGCAATTGTGGCGCAGTAATGACCCAATTAGAGCGGTCGACAGCACCGGGGTGGTGGATTTTGAGTCCAAGGTCCGCACGGATGATGAAAAACTCAAGGTCGTATCGAAGGCCATAGCCCGTGTTGATTCCCAATTGTTTGTAGAAACTGTCCCAGCCAAAAGTCCCCGCTTCAATAGCGGCTTCTTGCGCACTGGTAAAAGTTCCAGTGTAGGTTTTATTGAACAGCCACATATTTCCCGCGTCGAGGAATACAGCTCCTTTGATGGCGCGCTGAATGGTAAAACGGTACTCGAAGCTCTGAACCAATTTTATAGGTGCAGCAGAGAAAAAGCCACTGCTTTGCAGCAGGTCTTCACTTGTGGCGCCAGGTCCAAAGTGGTAGGCCGTCCAGCCACGCAGATCATTCGCACCTCCCATAAAGAATGATTGTTCAAAGGGTACAAAACCCGATGGACTGTTCCAACTCTGAGTAACGCCTAAAAAAGTTCGTGAGGCCAATTGTCTTTTGCGCACCAAACTCCGGTATACGCGGAAATCGAGACCGGTTTTAGCAAATTGAGCAATGGGGTTTCCGTTCCATTCGTTCAGGCCACTTAAACGGGCCAGGTGGCCACCGCTTTTTGCTGAGGCGTTCAGGAAGTAGCGCGTCTTGTCGTTACTCCAGCTTTTTGTGTATTGGTACGCCGTAGTGGCAAAAATGATGTTTTGAAAACCAACGAATAGGAAGGGGGCTAGGGCCGTGTCGTTAGCAAAGTTGATACTTACAAAGGAGAGCTGGGCAGGGTTGAACACATGCTTTGCACCCTGCCGTGTCCAGCTGTATTCGAGATTGGTCGAAAAATTGAATCGATTGAATTCTTGGGCACGGTACTGGTAGGCGACTTGGGTGCCTAGTTTCGTTTTTGGGCGCCAAAATTTAGCTTGCGGAGGAGTTAGTGTTTTTGGCAATAGTAATTTAGGCAGGTGCAAGGATACACCTGCATTGAGTTCACGTGCATCAATAAGCCAGCTTGTGCTCGAGGAATTGCGCTGCTCTGTCAATGCCCCGCCTAAAGAAAGTCTTAGGGTTTCACCACCTTTAAAAAGGTTTCTATTGTCCCAATTAAAACTGCCACCAACACCTAAACTACCGCTATTGCCCAATCCTTCGAGATTGGCACTCACCGAACGCTTGGGTAGAGGAACCAAATTTAAAGTGGCATGTAAGGCATTGTCTTTTGGTTGGACATTCACCTCTACTGTCTGGAAAACGCCTAGGCTAGATAGATTTTTATAGGTTGTTCGAAGGAGGTTTTGATCGTAAAACGCGCCGCGTTCTAGGTAAATTTGTTCATCTAAAAACCCCGGGCGAAACAGCCTGTCGTTTTGAAGGACATCTATACCGTGCACGGTTCGGGTACTGTCATTTACAGTATTCGCCTCTTGAAACGAATAGGTAGGACGAACAGTGATCTTAGAGATTCGCTGGCGTTCGTCCAAACCACCAAAGATGAATGGGTTGACAACGCCCGTAATTTCACTTGCATTAGGTCCGCCTGTGGTATCTATTTCGAAATAGACCCAACCCAATTGGGCCGTGAAATAGCCGTGGTCTTTGAGGAAGTTAGTTAAGGCCAATTGCTCATCCTCAATGCGCTGGGCATTCAGTGCATCGCCTAACTCAAGTTCTTTGGGATAATGTGCAAGTGCTGAATCAATAAAGCGACTAGTAGAGCGAAGGTTGTAGGCTGAAATATTGTATTGTGGTCCTGTGTTTATTTGATAATGGGCGACAACTTTCTTTCCATTTTGCTCCGCAAATGCAGTGTCTTCAACTAAATAGTAGCCCAGATTGAAATAGTGCTGCTGCAGTTGAGCTGCGGTCGCTTCGAAAGCCACGCTGTCGAAAAACGCTGGGGGTTCCCCAATCCTTTTTAGCCAATTTCCAGTGGCGTTATCGCCTATTTTACTGCCTAGTCCGTATAAGCTAAGGAACATTCTGACATTACCTAGGCCCTTGTTTGGGCGTTGACGCATGATGTCGTAATCGTCGTCGCTAAGGGTGGGGCGGCCGTTGATGCGAATATCGTTTTTGACCAATAAGGGCGATTCTGTCGTGGCCTGTTGTAAGCCTGAACAGCTCGATGTAATGAACAACAGTGTGCCCCCGAACAGTACGGGGTAGAAAAAGCGGTGTATTTTAGCCGTAAAATTGGTCAACGTGCTCACTAAAAATCAAGAAAAATTAATCCGCAGCCTTGCTGTACGCAAGAACCGAAAAAAGTCGGGACTATTCGTTGCGGAAGGTTTGAAGTTAGTCACTGATTTAATGAAGGCAGGCCTCGAGGTAGAAAATATTTATTTGACGGAAGGCATTGAGCAGCATTTCACGAGCGCGGTTCAAACAAATGAAATCAGTCTCCGGGACATGAAGAGTATCAGCTTTTTAGAAACTCCTAGTCCGGTATTGGCACTCTTTAAACAACCGGTACATTTAGGCGATTTCGAGGCACATATAGGTTTTATTTTATTACTGGATCGGATACAAGATCCAGGAAATATGGGGACGTTGTTGCGCACAGCGCTTTGGTACGGCGTGGAACATATTGGCTTGGTAAAGGGTAGTGTAGATGTCTTTAATCCCAAGGTAGTACAATCAAGTATGGGAGCATTGGCTCATTTGACGTGCGTTGAAAAAACCGCGGAGGAATGGGTGAATTGGAGCGCAATAAACAGCAGACGCTTACTTGTGGCAGATATGGACGGGACACCGGCATCAGAAATGAATTGGTCACCAGAGGATGTATTGGTCTTGGGAAACGAGGGCCAAGGTTGTGACGATGTGTTTAAATCTGCTGGAAGTAAGGTGACTTTGCCAGGCAATGCCTCCAAAATAGAGAGTCTGAATGTTGCAGTAAGTGGAGCTACCCTTCTGTATGCGTATGCGAGCGCTTCAACCGAGCTTTAAAGCGAAGATTTAATACTACCCCGCCAATAACTAGCGCGATTCCCAGGAACATTTGTCCGTTCGGAATGAAATCGAACAACACAATATCCCATGTTAAGGCAAATATGACGCCGATGTATTTGAGTGGAGCTACCGTGTTGACTTCGGAAAGTTGGTAGCTTTTGGTCATGTACAATTGCGCGAATTGTGTCATAATACCAATAGCTATCAGTAAAACGAGGTCTGTTGAGGAAGGTGTGACCCAGTTAAAGAGGCTAAAAACAATCATCACGGGCGTTGCTACTAGCGGAAAATACATGACAACAACCAAAGGATGTTCGTCTTTTAATTTTCGTATGGCGTTATAAGCCAGTCCTGAAAAAACACTTGAGCCAATACCTAAGGCTAGTAATGCTGGGGGAATTTGAGCGCTCGATCCTTTGATTACCACAATCCCGATAAAGGACACAAGGAAAAAAAGCCATTGCGCCCACCGCGTGCGCTCACCCAAAAGGAAGCCGGCGATAAAAGCGGTAAAGAATGGGCTGAGGTATTGAACCGTCACTGCCGCACTCAAAGGCATTTTTTGAATGGTATAAAAGAAAACCGTCAATGCAGTAGTACCGGCGATACCTCGAATGATGAGCCATTTTTTATCCATGCCCCACGGAGAAATACCTTTGTGCTTGAGCAGCGTATAACTGATGGCAAAGGTGATCAGAGAACGAAAGAGGACCAATTCTGTGGCGGGCAGGTGCGGCAGGTATTTCACCATTAAGTTTACCGCAGCGAAGCACCCAACTGAGATGAGCATGTAGCGGATGCCGACAGTACCCACTATTCGAAAGTGAAATTAATCAGAACAGCTTGATTACGCAGAGCGTCAAAGGCTTCGACTTGTGGTGTGCCGTCTTGCACCAAGAGGTCTGTTAGTCCCCAAGCCGCGCGAATTTGCGGGGAAAATTTGAAATACTCGAAATAAAAGTCAGCACCAAAGCCCACTTCGTAATCGGCAACATGTCGCTGAAGTTTGAACAAACCATCGTCGACCACTTTCGCTTTTGAAGCAAGGTCATTGGTATAGCGAATACCGCCCATGAGGTACAGTTTGTAATTGTCTATGCGAACGCTTTTGAACTTCAAATGCAGTGGGAACTGAACGTAAGAACTTTCAATTTGTCGCGAAATTATCGTGCGCTCACCCGTAAATGGATGAATCATGTCAAAATGAAGTTTTCGCACGGTGGCAGCAAAACCTGGTGTAAAACGTAGGTCTAAATGTTCAGTCAAACGCAAGTTAGAAACGATATTGATGTTGTATCCGGGCAATGCTTCGCTAGTCACCCCGAACAGGTCTGGCTGCTCGCTGAGGTCTGCAAGGTCCATATTAAAATCGTACCAATTCAACCCAATGTGAAACCCAAAGTGCAAGGGTGTTTTGTCGAACAACGGTTGGTTCCGCAATCGAGAAAACTGTGCAGAGGCGAAGAGCGGCGCGCACAAAACAATCCAAATGAGTACTTTTTTATTCATTCCTACTAGAACGTTATCAAGCTTCTTTTCGTGCCTGATAGATCGTGGCAATTCCGAAGGTAACAGGGCGCGTGCGCTTTGGTTTTAGCCCGGCACGTTCGAGCTCTTGCTCAAACGCTGCGCCGTAAGGAAAAGCTTCAACACTCTCTGGCAGGTATGTGTATGCGCGCGGGTCTTTTGAGACGAGTTTTCCTACCGTTGGCAGAATGGCTTTAAAATAAAACCAGTAGAGTTGTTTGAATGGAAAATGGCGCGGTTGGCTAAACTCAAGAACAACCAATTGGCCACCTGGTTTTAACACGCGCATCATATCCTTCAAGCCATTGTGTAGATTTTGGAAATTCCGCACGCCAAAAGCCACTGTAATGGCATCAAACGTCGCGTCGGCATAGGGTAAATTCTCACTATCGCCCAGTTCCAAAACTATTTTCTTACTCAAGCCTTTTTTTGCGACTTTTCCGCGACCGACTTCAAGCATCCCTTCGCTAATATCAGCGCCTGTAATGTCTGCGCCAGTACCTTTCGCCAAAGCAATGGCTAGATCCGCCGTACCCGTGGCTACATCGAGCACCAAGGTTGGAGCATCTGCCTTGACCATTTTGACCACTTTACGTCTCCAGCCCTTGTCAATATTCAATGACAATAAATGATTGAGCAGATCATAACGCTTCGAAATGTTGTTGAACATTTCAGCTACTTGCTCTTTTTTTGCTGCTTCGCTGTCGTACGGTTTGATGTTTTCTGCTCCCGCCATTGTTTGTAATTTGATGCGCAAAGGTAGGCCATACGGCTTAACTTCGCAGTTATGAGTAGAAGAAGAAATACCAGTCAGCCGGACTCTGATAAAAAGCGTAAACCGCTATCGTTAAAAGACTTAAGTCAGCTACGTAAAATATTTTCTTACCTGCGTCCACACCGTGTTTTGTGGATCGTTGGCTTCTTCTTCCTCCTCATAACCATGGGCACCTCGCTATTGTTCCCGAAATTATTAGGAGGGCTCATGTCTTCGTCTGCTGTGAACTTGCGTGGAAACATGGCGCAGATGATGGGACTACTGGCCTTGCAGAGTGTGGCCGGTTTTTTCCGTGTGGTCATTTTTGTGATCGTCACAGAGCGAGCTTTAGCGGCGCTTCGGGAAGATTTGTATGGCCATTTGGTGCACCTGCCCATGTCTTTTTTCTCCAGCAGGAGAGTGGGAGAGTTGAACTCCCGCGTCGCGTCGGATACGGCGCAAATTGGTGAAACACTAACGACCACTTTAGCTGAATTTTTACGTGGGCTTTCCATGGTCATTGGGGGAATTGCCATTCTTGCCTTTACGTCGATAAAACTCACGTTGTTTATTGTTGCCGTTATTCCGCCGTTTATGATTGTGACTTTATTTTTTGGTCGCTTTATCCGCAAATACGCTAAACGTGTGCAAGACGAAGTAGCAGCTTCAAATACCATCGTGGAAGAAACCTTTGCAGGAATTCAGACGGTGAAGGCTTTTGCCAACGAAGCCTGGGAAAGGAGTCGTTACGCCAAGCGCATTCAAAATGTTGTAGGTCTTGCCGTTAAAGGAGGGTATTACCGTGGTGCGTTTTCCAGTTTTATCACTTTTGGACTTTTTGGTGCAATCGCACTCGTTATTTGGTTTGGTGCGGGCATGGTTCATGAGGGTGAATTGGCGGCTGAAAAATTAAATGAATTCATTTTATACGCCCTGTTTATTGGCGGTTCCATAGGAGGTTTGGCCAACGTGTATGCGCAGTTGCAGAAGGCCATAGGTGCGACGGAAACCATCTTTGGACTTCTCGATGAAACGGTTGAAATGGAGCCGGTGCAGGCGCCAGCCGCGGCAATCGAGATTGGTTCTATTGCCATGAACGAGGTCAAGTTTAGCTATCCAACCCGCGCGGATGTTCCAGTGTTAAAATCCTTAAGTTTTAATTTACCTCAAGGACAAACCCTTGCATTGGTTGGTAGAAGTGGCTCTGGAAAATCGACGATAGCGTCTTTATTGATGCGTTTTTATACCGATTTTGAAGGGGAGTTTACAGCAAACGGAGCATCGGTAGCCTCTATGAACCTTCAATCTTGGCGGAGTGCACTGGCATTGGTGCCACAGGATGTCTTACTCTTTGGAGGGACCATTCGAGAAAATATTACCTACGGAAATACAGATGCTAGCGATGCCATGATTATTGAGGCAGCAAAAGAGGCGAATGCATGGGAATTCATCGATGGTTTCCCTGAAGGTTTAGAAACCAAGGTAGGCGATCGCGGGGTCCAACTAAGTGGTGGTCAGCGCCAACGCATAGCCATCGCTCGGGCCTTGTTGAAAGATCCACAATTGTTAATTCTAGATGAGGCCACCAGTGCCTTAGACAGCGAAAGCGAGCACCTGGTTCAGGAAGCCCTTGACCGATTAATGAAGGGGCGTACCTCGGTCGTTATTGCCCACAGGCTTAGTACGATTCGTAAGGCGCATCAAATCATTGTCTTAGATGATGGTGCGGTCATTGAAAGCGGTACGCATGAGGAGTTGATGCAGAAGACCGGCACCTATGCAGAGCTGATCAAACTTCAAGATGTTATGGGGAGAGGCGATCGTGCGGAAGAGAAATCGGACCAATTGTAGGCCAACCTAAATTCATGTAGTATCTTAGGAATGATGAAAAAAATGCTTAAACATCCGGCCGCCAAAATCCTCCTGAATAAATACTTTTTGACGGGAATGAGTTTCGTGGTTTGGATGATTTTTTTAGACACCAACAGCTACTTTATTCATTCAGAATTGAATGGGCAAATAGACGACCTCGAGAACGACATTGAATTTTATGAGGAGGCGCTGGAGCGTGATAAAACCCTTTTAGAACAATTAGAGACAAATCCTGAAGCCTTTGAGCGTTATGCGCGCGAAAACTTTGGTATGCACCGCGAAGGTGAAAAGATAACCATCATAGAATTTGAATCCTCAAAGGATGAATGATAAAACTGGCCGTGCCTATCCGCATGGCAAAAGCGTAGCACCCTTATATACTGAAGCGCCTGACCAGCAGCCCGGTTTTCGAGCCAAACCATGGTGGTTGATGGTACAAGAGCATGCAGTTGAGAAAGAATTTGCTGCAAACGACTGGGCATTAGAGCGCTTAAAACACGGCGCGAGCGGTCTGCTTTTTTACCTCTACGATTACCAATACCTGCCGCGCATTCTTCGCGATATTGACTTGCGTTACATTCATTTAGGGCTGGTTGTCGAAGGAAGTGGTCCGGAAGTCATGGAGGCCCTACTGCACCATGCCCATAATGAGATTCACCCACTTGATCAGATTCATGGGTTCATAAATATTGACCCGGTTGAGATTGCTGCGCGAACCGGCTATTGGGACGAGTCAAAGATGTATGATTTGGGAGAACTGAGCAGATTAACGCCGCCGCAATTTAAATTCATGTGCGTAAACGCCAATTTTTATGGCGCTTGCGGTGCTTCTGCCGGAACCCAATTGGGCCTTGCCCTGGCACATTTAGATTTTTATCTGGATGCATTTGGAGAAGTTGGTTTAGCTCAGTATTGGTTGGGATTAAGTGCAGGCACTCATATGTTTGAGGAAATGGCCAAGATTAGAGCCATGCGATTGCTCTGGGGTCGACTGCTTGAAACCTATGGTTTGCCACAGGTGCACCTAGAGATTTATGCAGAGACCAGTATTCAGCAGCAGAGTGCATTGGATATAGAGACTAATCTATTGCGGGCGGCGTCGGCCGCTTTCGGCGCCATTACTGGGGGTGCAGATGCCTTGCAGATCCGTCCGTATACAGCGGTTACTTCCGCTTATGATGCGGAGGCCGAACGATTGGCATTAAACCAACATTACCTTTTCGCCTACGAGAGTTTCCTGGACCGTGTAGAAGATCCCGCTGCAGGTTCCTACTTTATTGAAACACTCACCAAAGAGCTTTGTGAAGAAGCGTGGGAAATGGCTCAAGAGGTTCGCGACATGGGCGGTATCATTGAGGCATTGAAGTCGAATTGGATTCAAGATAAAATTTGGGCCGAAGCAGCTGAAGCAGCACCAAGCGAATACTTGGGGGTGAATAAATTCCCCGCTGCAACTGGCTTTCCTGAGGGTTTTGAACCGTCGGATGCCGTGAGTCGAACAGCACATCAAAAGGAGTTTTCAGCATGTGATATTGAGCCGTTACGTCCAGTTCGTTGGGCCGAGGCACTGGAAAAAGAACTTCGTAAAAAAGCGTAGGGTATGGGAGCAAATTCTAAATGGACTACGCCAGAGCAGATCGTGGTAAAAAGCAACTACCAGCGCCAAGACTTGGAGAGCGTGTCCCATCTTGGGACGCTGCCTGGTGAACCCCCCTATGTGCGCGGGCCCTATGCATCGATGTATGTAGGTAGACCGTGGACCATACGCCAATATGCGGGATTTTCAACTGCAACGGAGTCGAATGCGTTCTACCGCAGAAATCTAGAGGCGGGGCAAAAAGGATTATCTGTGGCCTTTGATTTAGCCACGCATCGCGGGTACGACAGTGACCACGAACGAGTCTTTGGTGATGTTGGAAAAGCTGGGGTCGCTATCGATTCTGTAGAGGATATGAAGGTGCTCTTTGATGGGATTCCATTAGACCAAATGTCCGTATCGATGACCATGAATGGTGCTGTTTTACCGATTATGGCTTTCTATATCGCAGCGGCGATAGAGCAGGGGGTTGCATTGGACCAACTGAGTGGGACCATTCAAAATGACATTCTCAAAGAATTTATGGTACGCAATACGTACATCTATCCGCCAAAGGAAAGTATGCGTATCATCTCAGATATTTTCGCCTATACAAGTGCGAATATGCCGAAGTTTAATAGCATTTCCATATCAGGCTACCACATGCAGGAAGCCGGTGCCACAGCCGATATTGAGATGGCATACACCTTGTGTGACGGTTTGGAATACGTAAAAACGGGTATGGATGCTGGTTTAGCTATTGATGCCTTTGCGCCACGATTGAGCTTCTTTTGGGGCATAGGTATGAATCCATTTATGGAGATAGCAAAAATGCGTGCGGCCCGATTCCTTTGGTCGAAACATTTGAAAGCACTGGGTGCCGAGCATCCAAAGTCTATGGCGCTCCGCACCCACAGTCAGACGTCCGGCTGGTCGTTGACGGAACAAGATCCATACAACAACGTAACGCGCACGGCTATAGAAGCCATGGCTGCGACTATGGGTGGCACACAGAGTTTACACACCAACTCTTTGGACGAAGCCATCGCACTACCTACTGATTTTTCCGCACGTATTGCACGCAATACTCAATTGCATTTGCAGCTTGAAACCGACATCACTTTTACCGCAGATCCCTGGGGAGGTTCTTATTATGTGGAGAAGCTCACTGCGGATTTGATCGATCGTGCAACGGCGCTGATGGATGAGGTAGAAGCGTTGGGAGGCATGACCAAGGCCATTGAAGCGGGTATTCCTAAGCTGCGTATCGAAGAGGCCGCAGCGAAAAAGCAGGCGCGTATCGACAGTGGAGCGGACATTATTGTGGGCGTAAACGCGTTTGAAAATGGTGCGCGCGCCGAACTTGATATTCTTGAGGTACGCGGCGATGAAGTGCGTGAGGCACAAGTTGCCGGCTTAGCTGCCCTGCGCGCGGCGCGCGACAGGCAAGCCGTAGATAAAGCGCTTGCAGCATTGTCGAAATGCGCGAAAAGTGGGGAAGGCAATCTCCTTGCTTTGGCAGTGGAAGCGGCTAAAGTGCGTGCAACGCTTGGTGAGATTTCCTTAGCTTTAGAAGAAAATTGGGGCCGCTATGTGGCAAAAACCCAGACCATCAGTGGCGTTTATTCCAATGAAATGAAAATGAATAAGGATTTTGAAGCGGCCTTAGCGGCATCAGACCGATTCGCGGAGAAGGCCGGTCGTAGACCTCGCATTATGGTCGCAAAGATGGGACAAGACGGTCACGACCGCGGTGCAAAAGTAGTCGCTACCTCATTCGCAGATTTAGGTTTTGATGTGGATATGGGTCCTTTGTTTCAAACACCTAAGGAAGCCGCAAAACAGGCCGTAGAAAACGATGTTCACATCTTAGGGGTTAGTTCATTGGCGGCAGGACACAAGAGTCTAGTTCCAGCGGTGTTGGAAGAATTAAAAGCACTTGGAAGAGCGGATATTCTTGTTATTGTGGGAGGTGTAATTCCTGCCCAAGATTATGAATTCTTGTACGACCAAGGCGTTGCAGGCATCTTTGGTCCAGGGACTAAAATTGCTCAGGCTGCTACAGCTATACTAGATATCCTCATCGAGATGGAAGCATAAAAAAAAGCCCCGCACTGCGGGGCTTTTTCGTTCACTTCTATGTTTCTTTTTTATTTCGATTGACGCTTACGGTCGCTCTCATTCAATAAGATTTTTCTCAAGCGAATGCTTTCAGGCGTTACCTCCACATATTCGTCTGCACCAATGTATTCCATGGCTTCTTCCAAGCTGAATTTGATAGGTGTAAATAGTGCGGAATTATCATCCTTACCCGCAGCACGCATGTTGTTTAATTGTTTTGCAATACAAGGGTTAACTACTAGATCACCTGGTCGGTTGGCTTCACCTACGACTTGACCGCCGTAGAGTTGCTCGCCCGGTTCGATAAAGAACTTACCACGGTCTTGGAGTTTATCCATAGAATACGTGCTGGCTTTACCAGCCTCTTTCGCGATAAGAACACCAGAAATACGACGGTCCATATCTCCTTTATAGGGTTGGTATTCTTTCAAACGGTGCGCCATAATTGCTTCACCCGCTGTAGCTGTAAGAACGTTGTTACGCAAGCCCATGATACCGCGAGAAGGGATTTCAAATTCCAAACGTGTAAGGTCATTTTTAGCCTCCATAACTAGAAGTTCACCTTTGCGTTTTGTAACCAATTCAATCACTTTTCCTGCACTTTCTTCCGGAACGTCTACAGTCAATTCTTCGATCGGTTCGTGTTTCTTACCGTCTACTTCTTTGAATATAACCTGTGGCATACCCAATTGCAATTCGTACCCTTCGCGACGCATGGTTTCAATCAAGATGCCCAAATGAAGGATACCGCGACCGTGAACAATGAATTGGTCCGCAGCACCAGTGTCTTCAACCTTTAGAGCCAAATTCTTTTCTGTCTCGAGTTGGAGACGCTCACGAATCTTTTGTGAAGTCACGTGTTTTCCTTCTTTACCAAAGAAAGGCGAATTATTAATGGAAAATAGCATGCTCATGGTCGGCTTGTCTATTTCCATCGTAGGCATTGCCTCTGGTGTTTCGGGGTCAGCAATTGTATCGCCAATTTCGAAGCCCTCAATACCGTTTACAGCTACGATTTCTCCAGCTACGGCCTCGTTTGTTTTCGATTTACCTAGGCCTTCGAAGGTCATTAATTCTTTGATCCGTGCTTTCTTCACGGTTCCATCTCTGCGGCATAGCGCGATGGGCATATTCTCAGTGATTTTACCGCGAGTAACGCGACCAATAGCAATACGTCCCGTGAACGAACTAAAGTCCAACGAGGTGATTTGCATTTGCAAAGGACCTTCAGATACTGCAGGTGCAGGGATGGTCTCTACGATCGTGTCTAGTAAGTAGGTGATGTCTTCCGTTTTGGTCTGCCAATCCGGTCCCATCCACTTTTCTTTTCCAGAGCCGTACACCGTAACAAAGTCCAGTTGCTCTTCTGTTGCGTCTAGGTTAAAGAATAATTCAAAAACTTGGTCGTGTACCAAATCCGGAGTACAGTTTGGCTTATCGACCTTATTGATGACTACTATCGGAGTTTTTCCTAAAGACAACGCTTTTTGCAGTACGAAACGCGTTTGCGGCATAGGACCCTCAAAAGCATCTACCAAAAGGATTACTCCATCGGCCATGTTTAAAACACGCTCTACCTCACCACCAAAGTCGCTGTGACCGGGTGTGTCGATAATATTAATTTTGGTATCCTTCCAGCGAATACTCACGTTTTTAGACAAAATAGTAATCCCACGCTCGCGCTCCAGGTCGTTACTGTCTAATAGAAGTTCGTCAACCTGTTGGTTGTCACGGAATAGCTTCGCAGTGTGAAGCATATTGTCTACCAAGGTGGTTTTACCGTGATCGACGTGGGCTATAATAGCAATATTGCGCAAGTTCATGTGCCGAAAATTATTAAGGCGCAAAAGTAGACTCTTTTAGGGTGGTAGACTAACTTATTAAGGAGCAGTTTTTACTAACCTAAACCCCTTAATTATGAAATGCTTACTTCATTCGGTGCCTGCAGGGCGCTGGCTTGCTTTCTTATTGCCGATTTTCACAGGCGTGACAACTACTTTATCGGCTCAAAATGAGCGTGATACGTCTCTTTTTGTTGATAAATCGGACTCGTTAACAATCCCGAATCGTCGCGCTTCCTCCAAATCTGATTTTTTTGATGTGCACCAAAATACGGGCGCTTTTTCCCGCAATTTCGACTTGAGTGCGGAAGAAAAAAGAGAACAATTACCGCTTCAGCGGCCTCCAGGTCAGCAGCAAAAAGTAGTTTTTGATTTTCAAACCACAGGAAAACACGCTGCAGTTTACTCTTGTGAGCTCATCATTGACTCGACCTTCCAAAATAAACTCATGAGTTGCTGTGATGTAGTTTTAACAACACCGATGTTAGCGCCTCATGTGGCCATTCGAAAAGCCGGGACAAACTTAAGCGTAGCCTCTTATCCTTTAAGTTCCTATTATCCCATTGTGGCCTATGGTGACGGCACTTTGGTGGCTACTGGTAGCAACGGCTATTTCTTTGTGCCACCTAATTTATATTCCGGAAGTCAGCCTATACAACTAAAGGGGGCTGGTCCACACAAGGTCTATTGGTTAGGTGAGGACCATCCTGACAGCTCGCCTTTAGATCATTCAGCAGCTGAGGAATCTGCGGTAGAAGATGCCACAGTTAGATTTATTTCTGGTAAATGGCAGCGTCGAATTAGGCTGCAGTAGTGTAAAGAATTCCTTATGTTGCATGCTCAATTCAGAGCTATGTATAGTACACCTTGGATGAGTGATATTGTGGTAGGAACCATGCGATGGGGAATCTGGGATGCCAAATTTACCACAGCCCAATATGAGGCCATGATTGATAAGGCAATGAGTGTGGGAATGAGCACTTTTGACCATGCAGACATTTATGGTAATCATACTACCGAGGCTGAATTCGGAGCTGCATTGAAGTTGCATCCTGAGTGGCGTTCGCAAATAGAATTGGTCACCAAATGCGGTATTATTCATGTTTGCGATCAGAAGCCCGCGCACTACACCAAAGCTTATGACTTTACCAAGGCGCACATTTTGCAAAGTGCGGAGGACAGTCTTCGAAACCTACAGACCGACTACCTTGACGTAATGCTCTTGCATCGCCCTGATCTACTAATGGATCCCGATGAGGTAGCTGAGGCTTTTGAATTGCTATACTCTAGCGGAAAAGTCCGGAGTTTTGGCGTAAGTAATTTCACGCCGTCACAGATCAAGCTGTTGCAGAGTACAGTGCCCGTGGGTGTGCATCAGTTAGAAATCTCTGTGAAGGATGTTAGTGCTTTTGACGATGGTAGGCTAGATCAGTGCACATTAGACGGGATAGTGCCCATGGCTTGGTCACCGTTGGGTGGAGGAAATTTACCAGAAGGTGTTGCATCAGTGCTGGGTTCACTCGCGTCAGAATTTGGAGTGACGCCGCAGGCCATAGCTTTGGCTTGGTTGCTGCAGCATCCAGCGGGAATTTTACCTGTAATTGGTACGACAAAAGCAGAAAACTTAGAAGCAGCGCAAACGGCGCTCAATATAAAATTAGACCGTCAACAATGGTATACTATTTATCAGGCGGCAACAGGAATCAGACTACCCTAATATGGAGGTAAATGAAAATTTAGCACTCAGTGCTGCAAATTATGAAAATCACGTTGGGCTGAAATTTCAGCTGTACAACAGTCTCTTTTTAACGCTGCCTTTGGACGGGATCAAGAACACCGGAATTTTCATTCCCGTGTTGAATGAATTCTGCTTGGCAAAGTTGGCTGAAGGTCATAGTCCCGTTCAGATTATTGCGCAGTTTTTTGAGGAGTATAAGGACGGTGAAAATCGAAAGGAGCAAATAAATTTCTTGTTCAAGGTCATCCAATACATAGAGCGTCAGGTAGTTTTAGTTGACGCTTTAGAGGATGCGGCTTACGGGAAACTCAATAACCTCTCGGGTAAAGGGTCTCTTAGTGAATTTATGATGCGGATGGAGCGCGCTGGGAATTTAGAAGATTTGATGAATCGCCTGCAGGATTTTTCTATTCGTCCGGTACTTACAGCACATCCTACACAGTTTTATCCCGGTCGTGTTTTAGCCATTATTACGGATCTAACGGATGCCATTCAAGAGAATGACCTTGCTTCAATTAGAACGTATCTGAAGCAATTAGGCAAGACGCCGTTTTTCCAGAAAACGAAGCCCACGCCTTACGATGAGGCAATCAACTTAATTTGGTACCTACAGAATGTCTTTTACCAAAGTGCGGGCGATATTACTGCGGCGATGCGAAGATCATTGCCGAATTGGGATGGTACATTGAACCTCATTAACTTAGGTTTTTGGCCAGGTGGCGATCGCGATGGCAATCCTTTTGTTTCAGTAGAGACCACTTTGCAAGTAGCAAATAGATTGCGTGATGTGCTCTTACAATGCTACTATCAAGACTTAAGAAATTTAAGGAGGCGTATTTCTTTTTCAGGGGTCTATGAGGACCTGATGGACATAGAAAAGATGGTGCTTCGCTGTATTCGTCATCAGGAGGAATGGGAATTTAAAATGTTCCGTTCAGCATTGCACAAGGTCCTTAATGACTTGCACGAACAACACGATAGTATTTTCGTGGAATTGGTGGAAGAGCTATTAGATCGTGTCGCCTTGTTCGGGTCGCATTTTGCGAGTATTGACATCCGACAGGACAGTCGCGAAATCAAACGCGCATTTGATGCAGTGGCACATCAATTAGGATTGAAAGTTCCAACCACTCCCGAAGAGCTCTTTGATTTAGACGCAAAGTGGGACGGTACACTTACAGACGACGATAGAGTTGACGATACCTTGCAGAGCTTCCGAGTGATTCGTGAGATTCAAGCGAAGAATGGCCCTAAAGGTGCGCACCGGTATATCATATCTAATTGCCGCGGTGCTATGGACGTTGCTCGTGTTTTTGCATTAGCGCGTTGGACGGCATTTGGTGATGAAAAAATTAGTGTAGATATCGTACCCCTGTTTGAAACTATTGATGATTTGATGGGGGCAGGCGCCAGTATGAATACGCTGTATTCGGAGTCCAATTACCGCCGTCATTTAACGCAGAGAGGCAACAAGCAAACCATTATGCTTGGATTCTCCGACGGGACTAAAGACGGTGGATACATGAGTGCGAATTGGAACATTTACCGTGCAAAAGAGAACTTAACGCGCATATCGAAACTGAACGATATTGATGTTGTCTTTTTTGACGGACGAGGAGGACCGCCAGCGCGCGGTGGTGGGAATACGCATAACTTTTACGCCTCGCTTGGCCAGCAGATAGCTTCTTCTGAAATTCAGCTGACAGTTCAAGGACAGACGATCTCTAGTAATTTCGGTACTTCTGAAAGTGCTCAGTTCAATATGGAGCAACTCATTACTGCGGGTCTCGAGAATTTATTATTAGACGATGAATCGAAAATTCTTCAGCCCAACGAAAGACAGTTGCTTGAAGAGTTGAGCGACATTAGCTTGAAGTACTACTCTGAGCTAAAGGATAATCCGTTATTTACGGAGTTTTTGGAAGAAATGAGTCCATTGAAATACTATGGTCAAGCAAATATTGGTTCGCGACCTTCAAAGCGTGGACAAGCTAAAAAACTTGAGCTGGATGACCTTCGCGCCATACCATTTGTGGGCGCTTGGTCCCAACTTAAAATGAATATTCCCGGTTTCTATGGCTTAGGTAAGGCATTGCAGGAGATTAGCGAAACAGGACGATTACACGAAGTGCAGTCCTTATACCGTCAAAGTAAATTCTTTAGAACACTGGTAGAAAACTCTATGCAAAGCATGTGCAAAACGTTCTTTCCATTAACAGCTTACATGGCAAGTGATATAAAATTCGGCTCGTTTTGGTCCTCCTTGAACGAAGAATTTGAACGTACACAACAGTGGGTGTTAAAGATATCTGGTCAGGCGGAGCTGTTGAGTAATAACCCTGGCATAAAGGCTTCTATTGCACTTCGTGAGAATATTGTACTTCCGCTTTTGGTCATTCAGCAGTATGCCTTAATCACACTGCGTGAAGAATCTTTAAGTGAAGCAGACCGTGCCATTTTTGAGAAGATGGTAGTTCGTTCCCTTTATGGAAATATTAATGCGTCGCGAAATAGCGCGTAGCGTCAAATTTTGGACACCATAAAAAAGGCGCCCATTGGGCGCCTTTTTTTATTCTTGGAATTTCAGATCGTAGCGCCAGCCGGCGTAGATCTGACGGCCCATTATGGGACCCCAGACAATAGAGGCGTCAAAACCACCATCAAAAGGAAGACTTCCCCCGACAATGGGATTAAGCTGACGCACATTTAAAGCGTTTTGAATTCCAACGTAAAATTGTCCGATGGCGCGACCTTCTTTACTGATTTGACCGTTGAGCATAGTGAAAGCAGGGCTTCGCTTTGCGTAACCAACGAGCGGTAAGCGCTGTGAACTGTTGTACGTCGCATTCAATTCAATACCCATTCCTTTTCTACCGGAATAGCTTGCGCCTAAGTAAATAAGATGCGGTACGTTGAGGATAACTTCTTCTAACTTAAAATAGTCCTCAATAGCTCCAGACGCATAATAAGCTGTAAGGTCGCGCTGTTTTACATCCTGATAACGGTAGGATGCCTTTATCATCGTTCTATGGAACAGCTCATATTGCCCTCCAACCTGAGCAGAAATGGAGTAGGGGCTGTAAAGAATACGCTCTTGCACATTCGGATAAGAACCACCGGGTGATCCTATTAGTAAGGTATCCGTACTGCCGTCAAAATCGAAGACCACTTTGTTCGCAAATTGGGTATAGAATACGTCAGCATACCATTGCATTTCTTTGAACAGGACATCCTTAGACCAATTTATTCCGATACCATACGTATTGGATGTTTCAATAGGTGGTGTAATCTGACCGCTTTGATTACCTAGAAATACTGCCGTACGGTCGTTTGCCATATAACCCATATACTCTGCCCCTAAGGTTGCAATTCTCCACGATCTACTTGCCTGCCCGCGAAATGCCCAAGGACCGGAGTTATACTTCAAATGTAATCTGGGAACATAGAAAGGAAGATAGTACCTAAGGACATCAACTCGTTGGCCCAGGATCATGCTGAAGCCTTCACCGTCTGGCGAATTGACATAACTGTACTCGCCATAAATCCCCGTTATTAAGCCATCATAACTTCCGTCATTTTCCCACATTTGTTGGCTTACTCTAAAACTATTGGCATCGAGACCGCCTTTAAGGGTATGCCGCGTGTTAAAAATATTATCCTGAAAAATGAGGTTACCGTACAGTCGTCGCTCTTTTCCGGTAAAGAGACGGTTGCCGAAGTAACTGTCCAAATCTTGGTATACTGCACTTAGCTGTGTACCTATACTGCGGTTGATACCGCCGTCAAGGAAATAGCCTCGCTTCGCCCAAAGTTCATATCTATTAGTTTGCAGCTCGTGCGACCAGATAGGCACTAATGTCGGTGTACCATAAAGCGTGCTCCCGCCAATATTTTTAATACCACTGGCTTTGATACCGAACTGGGCTTCACTGTTGGCCCCCTGGTGTTTCCAAGCATTCTGAATAAAGACATGATTGGATAAGGGTGCATCGAGGTAACCGTCTTCATTACCGTCCCAACGGAAGAGTTGTTGTCTGCCGTGTACCATAACATTTGACGACCATTTTGCGCTTTGTTTCCAGGTATAAATGGCGTTTTGTTCGAAACGTCCGGGTCCGGCAAAAAGATTGAAATGCGCTTTTTCTTTGGTAAAGCTGGGACGTAATTCATAATTTATTTGACCGCTCATAGCAGCAGCACCGTTTACTACACTGCCAGGGCCCTTTGTCAGTTGAATACTTTGTATCCAAGCACCGGGAATTAATGCCAAACCTAGAACTGAAGAAAGGCCGCCCATAGTTTGTAGATTACCACGAGTATATAAAGCGTAGGGTCCTTCGAGACCTAAGAGTCGGATTTGTCGAGTCCCAGTCACTGCATCCGTAAAGGAAGCGGAGATGGAAGCATTTGTTTCAAAACTCTCGCTGAGGTCACAACACGCGGCCTTACGAAGCTCAACTTCAGAAATCAGCTCTTTTGAAAGGACTGATTTTTTCGAGAGTCGAACTCCGGGATCTCTATCTATTTCGACTTCATCCAGTGTTTCGAACATCTGAATGCTCGATGTGTCAACCTGAGCAAAAGCCGAGAAGGCCAGCAGAAGTGCTAAGCCTAGGTATTTTTTATGCGAAGTCATTTAATGGTCGTGTTTCCCACCATGAGCATGGTGCTCTTCATGGGTTTCACCCGGCTTACACAATGGATCGCCTAAGCCGTGCTTCGCTCTTTGGTCTGGATCTCTAAAACGACAGCAGCCGTGGATGTTCGCATATTGCTCGTCTGTCGCAGGATGATTTTTTACGTCGTGTCCTACTTCGTTGATAGCGGCAATTATGGCTGCTTCGTCTACTTTAGAACTGTTGTAAATCAGTTCCAAAAGGTGTGTTTCTTGACTCCAGTCGGCCTTTTTTACGCCTTGAATGTAGGCTGCGTTTTCGATGCGCTCTTCGCACATACCGCAAAGACCGTCTACCTCTAAAGTAGTGGTGTTGTATTTTGACTGCCCGTTAAGGACAATTGCGCTCAAAAGCGCTAATGAGCAAACTAGTGATTTCATGTTACTGCGTTTAAATTAAGATTGATTTTATTGAGGCAAACTGCACCAATAATCAAGCATAAAACAGCAGTTTTTGATATTTCAAATAGATCGGTGGGCCGTTGTCAAAAACTAGGCGTGGCGAGCTATAAAAAACAATGACTTTTTCAATGTATTGCGTACGTCGGACCGATTCTAACAGACCGAAATCAATGTTATTGTCAAATTCAACATTATTTAAGGTCTCATCTAATTCCGTAAACGTTGTTTCACAACAATCTTCGGAATCTAAAGACTTTTCAGTTGGATTGCACGTGGTTGTTTGCGAAGCATGACAACATACCGGCGCTGCTGTAATAGCCAAATGCTCTTCGTGTGCTACGCTCAGATGGACACTTTCTTCATGCTGGCAAAAGTGCAAATAGCTCACTGCACCCGTTGCGACAAGGGTGTAAAACAATGTGAATACCAAGACGATGAACTTCCGCATGAAGACAAATTTAACCAATACCTTTGAGCTACAATAGTTATGCCATGCGAAAAGTGATGATGTTGGGCTCGGGAGAGCTGGGAAAAGAGGTGGTTATTGCCTTAAAAAGAATGGGGTGTACGGTGGTTGCGTGTGATGCCTATGCGGGCGCTCCTGCAATGCAAGTTGCGGATGCATTTGAAGTCTTTTCTATGCTTGATGGAGCTGCACTCGAGCGTGCGGTTCTCAAACACCAGCCGGATATCATTGTGCCTGAAGTGGAAAGTATTCGAACGGATAAACTTTACGCCTTCGAAGCATCAGGCATCCAAATAACGCCATCGGCTAAAGCGGCAAATTTCACCATGAACCGTAAGCTTATTCGCGATTTGGCAGCTCAGGAATTGGGCTTGAAAACAGCGCCTTACGCATATGCTACGAGCATGGAAGAGTTTACAGAGGCAGTAGATAAAATAGGTCTTCCTTGTGTGGTTAAACCCCTAATGTCGAGCTCTGGAAAAGGCCAAAGTGTAGTGAAAGATATTTCGCAGCTCGATGCTGCTTTTCACTATGCTATGGAGGGTTCACGCGGTGATTTAAAGGAAATCATTGTGGAAGGTTTTATTGATTTTCATACTGAAATCACGTTGTTGACCGTTACTCAGAAATCGGGTGAAACACTGTTTTGTGCGCCCATAGGGCACCGCCAAGAGCGCGGGGACTATCAGGAAAGCTGGCAACCGTGTGCCATGGATTCATCGCAACTCGGGCAAGCGCAGTCTATGGCGAAGAAAGTAACCCAGGCATTGGGTGGCTATGGAATTTGGGGCATTGAATTTTTCTTAGGTCACGATGCCGTTTATTTCTCAGAATTGAGTCCACGACCGCACGACACAGGAATGGTCACGCTCGCGGGCAATCAAAACTTCAATGAGTTTGAATTGCATGCCAGAGCTTTATTAGGTTTGAACATACCTGAGATTGAGTTGCGTTATCCGGCGGTGAGTGCCGTGGTATTGGCTGAAAAGGAAGGCGTACCAGTTTATGGAGGTATGGAATTAGCGAGTAAAGAACCGCAGTCAGATTTCAAACTGTTTGGAAAGCCAACGACTCGTCCCTACCGTAGAATGGGTGTGGTATTAACCTATGACCGATCGGAAAAAGAGTCTATGGACGAACTCCGCGCACGTGCGGCACGAATTGCCAGTGGCATTACAGTGCATTAATTTTTGCGCGAATGGGTTCGGTGAATGTCTCGACGATGTCACGATCGAGCGACCCTAGTGTTTGTCCCTCCAGTTTGTGGTAGCGCAGTCCATGTTTGAAAGCGTTGACCAGGTTTGGGTTCGTACTCTTCATGTAATTTATGGAACCATAGGAGAAGAGAACTTCGCTGTAATTGGGGCCAATTTCAATGAGCGCTCCATCGCTTAATGTCAAGTAATGACACAAGACCATCTGATAGGGAGCACCAGCGCTAGACTTTTCGCTGATTATATTTTCTGCTAATTCGTCAACTACTTGAAGTAATTCTAGTTTTAACTGCGCGAGTATACGACCCGAAATACGTCCCGAGGCTTGAGTATAGCTGATTTGACCGATTAAGTTATCGAATGCACTTGCCGTCCAAAACTCAGTGGATTTAATGCCTTGACTCAGTTTTGTTAAATCGGCTCCTTTTTGAATCAATTCTGAAGGAACCTCCACAGGGTCAAAACGTTGGTGACGACGTATGTTTTCCATGATCCATAAATAGTACCTAAATGCACTAAGCGTCGGCTGATTCATGTAGCGATAGAGGGGGAGTTCTTTGGCAGTAAAGTAGAGCTGTGCATCAGGTTGTTGAACGGCTATTTCTAGATTTCTTCGTGTATTTTCAAGATAGAAATCGATATCGCTATACTGCTTAATAGGCGGCATGGTTGTGCAGACAACGATTTGCGCGTTCTCCTCAGAATTCGTTCTTAAAGCGTCGATACTCAGTGAGAAATGGTTGGCTAATTTTACGAGTTCATCCGCTGTCAATGGCGTCGAACCTGTACGTTTTCGGTAAAGTGAAGCACGCGAACATCCCAAAACGCCCATGAGATCTTGAGTGATTTTCGATTTACCTTTGGTCGAGCCGAAAATCTGCGTAAACAATTGAACTTGGAACTCGTTGGGTGTAAACATGGGCGTTGACTTAACCTCTAATATCGTATAATTAAATTACATGCAGACGACCGCTGAAAATGCAATAGTAGGTAAGTTGCCTGGAACAACCATTACCCTGCCGGATGGAACGCTACTGCCGCTAACGAAACCCTTAGTACGTCGAAGCTCCGGTCAATATACACGCCAACGAAGATTGGCGGTACTGAACCGTTGGATACGTAAAGGAATTCTGCAAGTAGTAGGTAGTCCGTGGTTACCGGGTTTCTGGATATTGAGTACCGAACGTGCGAATCATGCGCTCGGGGCGCTAACACAGATGCGTGTTCGCGTTAAGTTATTATTGACTGTCACCGAGGAGTCCATGGATGAGAGTAGTCATTGGGTGTCCTTCAAGGCTGATCCGTTAATGATTGTTCCTGTGAGGTGGGACTCTTTTGAATCCTATGCGCAAGAGTTGAAAAAGAAGTACAGAGCCCGCCTTAATAAGGCGGTAAAGTCCAACTCTACTCTAGAAGTCCGCATCTTACAATCAGCAACTACAGAGTTTAAAACAGCTGCCCAGCTTTTGGCCATTACCTTGACTGATAAGGTGGTGGCTATGCCAGAAAATTTAGAATGGCTTTTGGAAATGTACCAGGATTGCTTTGGAGCTTCATTTAAGATGTACGGTTTCTTTCATGAAAATGAATTGGTTGGATTTATATCAACTGTGGATGACGGAAAACTCTTACGCGCTATGCATTTCGGATCGAAGCGCAGTGCTCCCCAAGAGTTCTACAGCTTTACTATGTTTCATATGATTCGCTTGGGCATTGAAGGAGGGTTCAATAAAGTGAGTTTAGGCAGAACGGCCACTGAAATTAAAAGTACCTACGGTGCTGTACCTGAAGAGAATTATTTTTCATTTTACTCCAAAAATTGGTTTTTCAAACTACTGTTGAGACTGGCTCAAAAACGCTACCAGCCCAAGCATTATGTGCTACGTAGCCCATTCAAATAAAATTTTCGGTAGTTGAGCACATTTCTTAGCTTAGGGATTCAACAAAATCATCTACATATGAGCGATACATATCGTCAAGTCTTTGAGAATAACAAGAATTGGGCAGCACATCATTCTGCATCCAATCCAGAATTCTTTGAGCATTTAGCTAAAGGGCAAAGCCCGGATTTTTTATTTATTAGTTGCGCCGATTCTCGCGTTCCAGTGAATAATATCATGGGTCTTGAACCAGGAGAAGTATTTGTGCATCGCAATGTTGCCAATCTGGTTGTCAATACTGATATGAACATACATAGTGTGATTCTTTATGCGATAGAACATTTGAAAGTGAAGCATGTGGTTGTCTGTGGTCATTACAATTGTGGCGGTGTTGCCGCGGCGATGGGTAATCAAAGTCTAGGTCTTATCGATGGATGGCTTCGCGAGATAAGAGACGTTTATAGATTGCACGCGACCGAACTTGATGCTATTGATAACGAAAGTGATCGATACAATAGATTAATTGAATTGAATGTGTTGGAGCAGTGTAATAATATCTTGAAAACAGAATATTTCCAGAAAAGTCATGCTACTGCTGGTGGACCATCAGTTCACGGGTGGATTTTTGACATTTCAAAAGGAACGCTTCTCGATCTTGACTACGATTACAAAGCGCAGATGGAGGCCATGAAAGCGATTTACGACATTAATGGCTGAAACCCTCAGTTTTGAAAATGAGTACGGCGCCTTTACTGTAGGAAGTAAAGGCGCTTCTTTATTGGTGCTAAAAATAAGCGGACAAGACCTTCTTTATGATTTCGGAAATGAGTCGGGCAATTGGGCCGCAGGTGCAGTTATGTTTCCGTTTCCAATACGCATGGCATCGGGTCATGTAATGAACTACGCAGGTCGTCAATTTAACTGGCCCATTAATGATGAAAAGCACCGTGCCGCCTTGCATGGATTTACCACCGAACAAGAGTTTCAACTTTCCTATGCCAACGAAGGTATAAAGTGCGTTTTTTCATACAACGGTCGTCACGATTTTTATCCCTTTCCATGCACTTTAGAGCTTCATTATGCGCTTCGCAAAGAAGGTTTTTTCTTTAAAGCATTTGTACAAAACGATGGCGACCATACGTTACCTTTCCATTTGGGCTGGCACCCCTATTTCAGTGTTAAGAGCCGCTGGGAATTAAGCCCAGATACTACTTTTCGATTGGCTAAAAATGAATTTAGCCATCCAGGACCTAAACTCTTCCACGCTGGCCATGACTGGTCAAAAGAGGTGGATGGCGCGTTTTTCTTTGCTGAAAATCCGCGACTCAGTAACGAGGACTACAGCTTGGAAATAAGTGCTTTGGCGTCAATAGTTCAGATCTTTCGACCTGCTGGTGCGTCCTTTATTGCCATAGAGCCTATAACTGGTCTCGGACATCCTGACTTTGATTGGCTTGAGGTAACTCCTGGCGAACGTCGCGAAATTAGCGGTTCTATAAAACTGTATTCTCGAGGAAAACAATAGTGATCCACAAAGGAGTTGTCCTTAGGCATCTTCAGACGAAAGGCGGTCCTGCAATTCCTCAAGGCTTACTCCTTTTGTTTCTGGCATCATAAAATGCGTGAAGAGCAGTTGTAGGAACATGAATGCGGCGAAGAATGCGAAGATTGTCCAGCCGGGAAATGCATCTATGACTACTTCGCCTAGCATTGTAATTAATGCAGCAAAAACCCAGTGCGTCCCAGTTCCCCAAGCTTGCCCTGCGGCTCTGACGCTGTTCGGGAATACTTCAGAAATAAATACCCAAATGACAGCGCCTTGTCCTACCGCATGTGAAGCTATGAAGGTAAGGATGAAGAAGAGATTGAATCCGGCTGAAGCCCCGGTTTTAAAACCGTAAGCTACCATCAGCAATGAAAGAATGTACCCTATGGAGCCTATGTACATGAGTGATTTACGACCCATTTTATCTATGAGGTAGAGGCCTACGAAGGTGAAAAGGAGGTTCGTACCTCCAATAGATATCGATGATAATAATGAGTCTGAAGATGCGAAACCCGCGTTTTCGAGAATAACGGGTGCATAATAAAGAATAAAGTTTATGCCGCTGAGTTGGTTGAAAAACGCGAGTAGAAAAGCCAATTGGAGCGGTCTCTTAAATTTTCTATTGAAGACAGTGTCTTGCGCTGAAGTGGTATTCGTGTGGCGCTTAATTTCAGCTAATTCTTTCTTTGCCGCATTGGAGTCATTTAACAAAAGTTCCAGTGTTTGAAGGGCTTGTGCATCATTTCCTTTCGTAACGGCGAGCCAACGTGGTGAATTTGGCACACCAAATATCAAGAGGCAATAGAGGGCTGCTGGAATAGCTTCTATG
>Ga0209307_1000475_pt1 | contig 28098 bp, 33 predicted proteins | sample COGITO_mtgs_1105_FD_185519 | JGI IMG/M metagenome (GOLD analysis project Ga0209307, IMG submission 185519) | Pelagic marine microbial communities from North Sea - COGITO_mtgs_110530 (SPAdes) (version 2) | ecosystem: Environmental > Aquatic > Marine > Epipelagic ... | reverse complement strand
GATTGTTGTTGTTTGAGGACTTCCTCCATGCGCTGCATGAGCTCCTCCAGGGTCAAATCAGAATAGTCGGCCATGCGGTCTAGCGGACGAGGTTCTCCATTCTCCTCTACTCCTTCTTGCTCTTTGTCTTCAACATCACCGCTATCTTTATCCCAAAGTTCACGGCCATCAATCACTTTCTGAATATCGTAATGCGTAATATGCACTTCATCCAAAAATAAATTTGCCATTGCTTTACGGCTCATGTCTTCTTCTAAACGGCCAGCATTTTGTTCTTTCCATTGCTGAAATGTTTGCGAACGAAGAACAGCATCGTGCAATTGCTCGCCATTCTTGATATCTATCGAAAGAAAATAGTCATAAAAAGCACGCGTGTATGGCCCCATTAATTCGGGACTCTTTACAATAAAGGTGCGTAAGACATTGTAGAGATCACCAATGGTTTTTACCAAACCACGATCGATTGCCTTTTGCAACAACAAAAGGGTTCGCACATCTACCTTGAGGTGGTATGCTTTGAATCGTTCTGGCAATGTGGTAAACATAGTGGCTTAATTTAATGATGTTCCCATTGGGGGTTTTCCGCCTCCAAGGGCTAACTGACGCTGCACTTTCTCGTAATCTGCTTGGGTTTTAATCAGTGTTCCCAAACCATCCAACGCATTGAGTTTACTAATGGCTTCCTCCGAACTGAACGTCTTAATATACTTCAGCCAATTGAGTAGTTCTCGAGTAGTGGGGGAACGCTCTAACCCTATTTTGCGCAATTGATAAAAAATATCCAAAGCAGTATCGACAATTTTATCGCTAACTTTTGGGTGGTGCTTTTGAATAATTTCACGCATCTTTTCTGCTTCAGGAAACTGGATGTAATGATAAATACATCGTCCTTTAAAAGCCGTGGGTAATTCTTGTTCTCTATTAGAGGTAATGACAATAGCCGGCATATCTTCTTCTGACACCTCTACTACTTCTCCCGATTCGGGCATGACAAATTTTCGATGACTAAGCGCATACAGTAAATCGTTTGGGAATTCTCGTGGAGCCTTATCAATCTCGTCAATCAACAATACGGAATTAGGTGTACTAAATGCCATGGCAGCGGGACCTTTTACCACATAATCCCCAAGCGCTTCTGTATCTCTGCCTGCAGTAGACAATTTTGATTCCAAGCCTTTCTCCTCCCGCTGGGCATTGAGAATTTCAATTTGTGAATCTCTTAAATACTTAACGTGATCAAATTTTGCCACAAATTGCTCTATATTACTTTTCGATCCTGCTGGGTAAACAAAAAGATCAATTGCTTGTCCCTTGGCATACTGCAGGGGCAATTCTGTTTTTCCAGTTCCTGGTTCACCTTCAATGAGCAAAGGCATTCCCAATGTTCGTGCAATGTGAAATGCTTGTGCTAATTCTGGATCACATAGGTAGTGATCGGAACCTTCCCAGTAACTTTTTTCTGCCATGTCTATTTTTTTATGTATTGTTCAAAAATTAATTTTAATTGTTCTTTGCTGATTCGATGGTCTCCAGTGTAGGGTAAAAAAGTCATCTCTACATTACTCTTATTAATCACATCGCCAACCATAGCAATGTATTTTTCAGTCAAAAATTGATCTTCCTTACCATAGGTAAAAAGCAACTGGGGTACATTTAAATCTGTTTTACTCGCTATTAAATCAATATCTTCAGGGATCCAACATGCATAGGGTATTACATTATCGACCTCAACCTTCTTTTGGTGCAACCAACGAAACGCAATGGTGCCGCCTTGTGAAAAAGCCATAATTGTTTTTTTACATCCTTGAGGTAACTGTGCCAAAAAGTGCTGGTAAAGACCCGACAGATAATTTCCGTTATCTTTTATTTCATGTAAACGATCTCGCTTGGTCATCCAGGAGGCGACTACTGGGCCACCAAAGTCTTTTTCATAAAAACGATTCAAGCCCTCTGGTGCAACAACAAAGTGTTCTTTTGGGTCAAAGTCTTTGAACTTGTAGAGCATTTGCTCACACAACATTTTCGATCCGTGTAGGGCAAACCAAAAGTATTTTGTCGAAGCAGTCAATTCCCCATAGGTCGAATAGCGTGCCGTTTTTGGTGAAATAAAATAGTCCGTTTTAAGCTCCATAGTACAATCAATAAAAGAGGTTGCTCTTTTAAAAGAAGGTTAAATATATAACTAAATACCCTTATCTTCGTAAATATTGAATTGGATTTAAATAAATAATTATGGTCAAGACGTCAATTGAAAAAGGCATCGCTATTGTTCAGTTGAACAATGGAAAAGTAAATACAATCAATCACGCATTGGCGGAAGAACTTCGACTAAGCTTCTTGTCGTTAACCAAAAACGAAGCCGTCAAAGGAGTTGTACTTTGTGGACATACCGGAGCATTTAGCGCAGGTTTAGATGTACGCGAAATGGCGGGGAATTCATCCGATCAAGCTCATGCTTTTTGGGTAAGTTATTTTGGTGCACTGCAAGCCATGGTTCGCTATCCCAAACCCTTTGTATGCGCCATCACTGGGTTTGCCCCGGCAGGGGGTACAATTTTCACCCTTTGTGCGGATTATCGCATCATGGCTGAAGAACCCAAACACTTTATTGGGATGCATGAATTTAAATTGTCCATGCAAATTCCAGAACTAATGATGGATCTATGGTGCTATACCTTGGGTGAGCAAAAAGCTTTCCAAGCACTTCAGGAGGCTAAACTTTTTAGCGCTCAAGAAGCCTTGGCAGCAAACATCGTTCAAGCCATTGCTCCTGCCGAACAGGTGTTAGACACATCCATAGCGCATCTGCGTAAATGTATAGCCGTTTATGGTCCAGTTTACACGGAAAGTAAACGCCTTGCACGCAAACAACTTTTGGCTTTGGTTGACAGAGACCTTGATCAACTGGCCACAGAGTTTGTCCGCTTTAGTCAAGACCCCCACCTAAAGACTCTCATCAATGAATTTGCTAATCACTTAAAACAAAAATAATAGTGGAAGAAAAATCAATTGTATCTCTTGATGTAATGGTGCATTGGGGAGACATGGACGCCATGCGCCATGTTAATAATATTATTTACTTAAAATGGGTAGAATCGACGCGTTTGTTGCTTTTTGAAAAATTAATAGATGGTAATGTTGGTGAAGCAGAGATAAGTCCAATCTTGGCCTGGAGTGACATCAAATACATTGCCCCAGTAGTTTACCCAGATACGGTTACTGTACAATTTGATATCATCAAAATAGAAGAAGATCGTTTACACGGACAGGCCAAATTATACAGTAAAGCACAACAACGCTTGGTGGCTATTTCAAATAACACCTTGAAGGCTTACAACACTCATTTACTCAAAAAAGCAGCGCTTCCCTCCCACTGGCTAAAAGTTTTGAAAGAATTCTACCCAGATTTATTCTGATTGATTTGGACGCGCCAATCCTTCTTGAACGACCGTTGCCACCAAATTACCTTGGCGATCAAATATACTTCCTTGTCCTAAACACCTAGCACCAGAGGCATTGGGTGAATGCATGGAAAATAAAAGCCATTGGTTCACATCAAACGGACGATGAAACCACATGGCATGGTCCAAACTTGCCACTTGTAAAGGTTGATCAAATTCTTCTTGAAAATGACTAATGATGGACATGATCAACAAATCATAATCAACCACATAGGCCAAAAATTCGTGCTGTTGTTGTTGGGACAAACTAACGCTCTCTTTTAATTTAAACCACACATTTCTATTCTCCTGTGGAGAGATGCGATAGGAATAATCTTTTTCAGGTCTAAATTCAAATGCAAAAGGATTACGGGCCAACAGATGCAGTTTTACGCGATCAGAAACTGTTGATGTATTTTTAAGTAAATCGGTGTCCGAAATAAGGTTTTCAGGATTGGCTTGTGCTGGAAAATCGTTGTGTTGTTCCAAGCCTTTCTGCGCAATCTGAAAGGAAGCACTAAGCACAAAAATAGCTTTTCCATTTTGATAAGCCGTAACTCTTCGTGTTGAAAAGCTCCCTCCATCGCGTAGATTTTCTACGGTATAATTTATGGGTATTTGAATATCACCTGCAAGAATAAAATAACCGTGCAATGAATGAACGACTCGATCTTCAGAAATGGTTTGATAAGCCGCATGTAAGGATTGTGCAAGCACTTGTCCACCATAAACACGCTTCCAAACGGTCTGGTAATTTTGCCCTTCATAGTTAAAGGCGTCTATTTGCTTCAGTTTCAATAAATCACTTAATCCTTCTGGTGTTTGCATAAGTCGAAATAACTAAACGAAGGTACTACAAAAACAGAAATGAATAGAATGATTTAACCCTAAGAGGGAAATAATCGCTACTTAGTTGTTTTCAGCCTTAGAAGTACTTTTTTGTTTACTCGACTCGCTTTCAACTTTGAGGTCACCAGTTGCTTTAGTAGCCAATTGAATGCGAATAAAGACCTCGTGGGTTGTCACATTAATGCCTGAGAGACTGTTGTCCAAAAAAGATTCATAGGCATAGCCAAGGGCAATGGAGTTCGTTATACTGAACATCCCGAAAATTCCCATACTAGAATTATCACGTATCTGCACTCCAGCATCATATCTATTCCGGTAGCTTACAAGTGCAGTTGCTTCAGTTGCCAATTCAAGTCCTTTTACCTTGCGCAAAAGAACACTTGGTTTTATAGATTGATAAAAATTAATTGCGTAAAGTTAATAATTTAACATTAAACATAGTGAATGATATAATTAATTAGCATAATGTAAGTTTGTTACCAATATGTAGAGTGGCTTTTTTAGATGTTTAGCAAAAAAAAAGCCCTGCCAATAGCAGGGCTTTAAGCCTATACTGGATAGGGGTTAGTCTTCTATACTAACATTAACCGCACTAAGACCTTTTTGAGTTTCCTCTACGTCATAGCTAACTTTATCCCCTTCTGTGATTTCGTCGTTGGTGTTGTTTACGTGTACGAATACATCTTCTCCATTTTCATTGGTGATAAATCCGAACCCTTTTGCATTGTTAAAGAACTTTACAGTTCCACTGTGATTACTCATAATTATTATTTTTATTAGACTGCAAAGATAGACAAACTAATTTAAATTGCTATTAATCAATTGCATAAGTTTAATTAAATTAATTTAGCGCTAACTACCCACTAATCTGAGGCTACCATTTGATTGAAGTCGATTTGTTCATTCAAAAAAAATCCGCTGGCCAAAATAAAATGACATAAAGGCTTTCTTTTAATCGATAAAAAAGCGAGAAATAGAGATTAGGAAAAAGCAGAGAATTATTTTTTCTTACGTCTATTGGCAACCTTATCCCCTTTGGATTTGGGCTTACTGTACTTCTTGGCAATCTTAAATTTATAGGATCCTCCTAAGTTGACTTTTCTGTTTTTTGGTTTTTTCTCTTCCATGTACTAAGATAGTAAAAGCTAATAATGAAACAACTCTATGTAATTATTGCAGCATTGGGACTAATGAAGGTCAGAAGGCATAAAGACAGAAGAAAGATTTAACACAATTATGGACATAAAAAAAGGCTATCCGATTGGAGAGCCTTGAAATTGTTGAGCCAACGAGCAGATTTGAACTGCCGACCTCTTCCTTACCAAGGAAACGCTCTACCCCTGAGCTACGTCGGCGTTTAAGTGAGCGAGAGACCGGGTTCGAACCGGCGACATTCAGCTTGGAAGGCTGACGCTCTACCAACTGAGCTACTCTCGCATTTTTTAGAAACCTTCTGTCGAAGGTTTCTAAAGGTGTGGGGAGAGCAGGATTCGAACCTGCGAAGTTAAAAACAGCAGATTTACAGTCTGCCCTCGTTGGCCGCTTGAGTATCTCCCCAAATAATAAATAAAAGAACAAAGAGCCGATGGAGGGACTCGAACCCACGACCTGCTGATTACAAATCAGCTGCTCTAGCCAGCTGAGCTACATCGGCTTTTATGTGCCCTTTCGAGCGGTGCAAATGTAGAGATTTATTTATTTCAATTCAAAGAAAAAATAAAAAAAATTTACCTCAAGAGCGAAGAAGTTCTTTGTGACGGATCAACATCCGCTCTGCCGCCTTAACACTTAAGTCAATAGACTCCTCAAAGGACTTACTAATTTTTTTTACGATGACGTTTTCTCCGACTATTCCAATTTTTATTTCAGCAAATTTATTGACTCTATCAGAAGTATTTTCCACTTTAAAAACCACATCAACGCTCAGTATTTTGTCATAGAACTGATATAGTTTATCAATTTTACGCTGGGTGAAATCGACTAATTTCTGATCGACATTGAAGTTGGTAGCTTGTACATTGATTTTCATACAACAAAAGGTTTAGGTTCTTGTTACTTTTTGTCTCCCCTTGGGTGGGCGTTTTTGTACACCGCTTTGATCTGTTGCATGCTACTGTGCGTATATACTTGCGTTGCAGCCAGGGAAGCATGTCCCAAAAGATCCTTTACTGTGTTTAAATCGGCTCCTTGATTCAACAAATGCGTAGCAAAACTGTGGCGTAACATATGTGGACTCTTTTTTACCTTAGTGGATACTTTATTAAAGTACTCATTTACGCTTTTATACACAAAATTTTCGGATAGTTTTTCACCTTTCTCAGTGCAAAAAAAGAAAGGGCTCTGCTCTAAGGGGAACTTTTTTTGTACGGCTAAACGGTAACGCTTCAATTGTTCTCCTAATGACGGAATAATGGGAATTATACGTTCTTTGTTTCGTTTCCCAATTACCTTGAGTGTGGCTGCAGAAAAATCTACTGCATTCGATTGTAATTGAATCAACTCTGCCCTTCGCATTCCAGTACAATACAAAGTTTCTATTATTGTGTTGATCAATACCCCTGTATAATCATTACTAAAATGATCGCCATTCAATAACTGGCTAACTTCGTTTTCAGTAAAAGGCAACTGCACTTTCTTGGTTTCCTTCAAAGGGGTGTGCTTTCGCAGCGGATTTGTGTCGCGAACCTCTACCCGTAACAAGAAATTGTAATATGACCGTAGAACAGAAATTTTGCGGTTAATGGTCCGGTTGCTCTTACCCGATTCAACCAATGAAACAATCCAAGAGCGAATTAGGGGGTAGTCGATATGATCTATGGTACTTTCATCAAATTCATCAGCACAAAAAGCCGAGAAAAGGCTTAGATCCTTTGAATAGGCTGTGATCGTATGGGGAGAGTATTTTTTCTCCTTGGCGAGATAATCTATGAATTTGGTAATGGACATAAAAAAACGTTGTGGTGAAAGATAGAACTTTTACCACAACGTTGAAATTATTTAACACAATTTGCTTACTGCATTTCTGCGTCGCGTAAGCCTTGGATGTATTGTGCTTTCTGAATCTTAGCTCTGTTTTTCACAGAAGGCTTTAAGAATTGTTTGCGTGCACGTAACTGGCGCATTCCGCCTGTCTTGTCGAATTTTCGTTTAAAACGCTTGAGCGCTCTATCGATGTTCTCTCCTTCTTTTATTGGTATTATTAACATAAAACGTAACCTCCTCTCTTTTAAAATGTGTGCAAATATAACTGCTTTAAATCAATTATTTGCCATGAATAGTTAATTCTTTAATATATCTCTTGAAATGACCAGTTTTTGAATTTCAGTCGTCCCCTCACCTATGGTACATAGTTTGGAATCACGGTAAAATTTCTCGACTGGATAGTCTTTTGTAAAGCCATAACCTCCATGTATTTGCACAGCTTCACTAGAAATTTTCACGCAAGCCTCAGAAGCATACATCTTAGCCATTGCGCCAATTTTGGTGATATTCTTCCCTTGTATTTTATCACTTGCTGCTTTGTGCAACAACAATTCCGAGGCTTCGATTTCGGTCGCCATATCAGCCAATTTAAACGAAATCGCTTGAAAACTACTGATTGCTTTCCCAAACTGATGGCGTTCTTTGGAGTACTTTAAGGATGCCTGATAAGCACCTTTGGCGATACCCAATGAAAGGGCTCCAATAGAAATTCGCCCACCGTCCAATATCTTCATGGACTGGATAAAGCCTTCGCCAATTTCACCTAGCCTATTCTCGTCTGGAATTCGGCAATTATCAAAAACCATTTCTGCGGTTTCAGATGCACGCATACCCAATTTATTCTCTTTCTTCCCTGCCGTAAAACCAGCTGTACCTCTTTCAACCACAAAGGCAGTCATTCCGTGGTTGTCGCCTTTGTCTCCGTTGCGGGCAACAACAACTGCTATATCGCCACTTTTTCCATGGGTAATGAAGTTTTTTGTTCCATTAAGGATCCAATCATCACCATCTTTCTTGGCTGTTGTTGACATCCCCTTAGCATCAGAACCAGTATTGTGTTCTGTCAATCCCCATGCACCAATGTGTTCCCCAGAAGATAATTTTGGCAACCACTTACAGCGTTGGGCCTCGGTGCCAAAAAGGTAAATATGATTTGTACACAACGAATTGTGCGCTGCTACAGACAATCCAATGGAAGGGTCAACAATGGAGATTTGCTCAATAATAGAAATATACTCGTGATAACTCAATCCTGATCCACCATATTCTTCGGGTATAATAACGCCCAAAAAACCTAGCTGACCTGCAATTCGCATTACATCAACAGGGAAATGTTGCTTTTCATCCCATTCCATCACATGAGGGCCTAAGTGCTTTTCGGCAAATTCTTTGGCAGAATCAGCAACCATTTTATAGGATTCAGTTTCATGCATAGAGACCATTATTGGTGTTTCCATCCTAGCTTATTTTTAAAACAAATATAGGGTTAATCTTTTAATTTTTAAGGCACCAAATCCTTCGATTCTCGCTAAATCAACCAAGTTAATTGTTCCCTGTTTAGTGCGCAGTGAAATAATCTTTTTTGCTTCTGTTTTAGTCAAATAAGGAAGTGCCATAAGCTCTTCAAGACTGGCATTGTCAATTGAAATTTTTTGAATTTGCGTGGGTGTATTGAGGGTTAGTTGCTGCTTCAATCGCTCCAATACTTCTGGTTTCAATCCATAAACTTCGTCCAACTGATCAAGACTAGAAAAGCCTTGAATACGTTTCCTGTACTTAATGATTCGCTCACTCAACACTGCCCCAATTCCGCGAACAACGGTCAATTCTTTCGCACTAGCAGTATTGAGATCAATACTGAGTTTTACCTCCTTTGCTTTAGTCTTCTTGGTTGAGTTTTCAAAAGTGGGAAAGTTAAAGTAGGGCGAAAATTTTCTGAGCCATGCGTTGCTGACCTTTGTCACAACCTGAAACTCCTGTGCAGATTGTATCCACTTATTTGCTGCTCTAAAGTGGTGCAACCGATCTATTTCTGACGTACTCATGCCGAGAAAATACCCGCGTTGATCTGTAATGAAATTTGGATTGAAGGGGAATATTTTTCGTGTGCTCGTTAATTTTTTAATTGAATCCAACTGTATTTGTAGGGCGCGATCATAGTGAACAAAATCGGTTACTTCCGGGGTTTTCTGGAAATAGAAATAAACTTGCATTCCTACCAAAATTATAAGCATAAAAAAAACCGCTCTTGTTTTTCGCATTAGGGAAAAACGATGAGCGGTTTTGTAAGACATTTGAATTTTATTTTATTCCACTGATGGCCTCTAGGTAGCGATTCAATTCTTGTTTCACTTTTGGGAACAAGAAGAATAACCCTATCATGTTAGGGAACACCATGGCAAATATCATAGCATCAGAGAAAGCCCAGATAGAATTCATGCTAGCAGAAGCTCCGATGATAACGAATGTTAAGAACATTAATTTGTACACCAAATCAGCTGTTTTACCTCTACCAAATAAATATTTCCATGATTGTAATCCGTAGTATGACCAAGAAATCATGGTAGATACAGCAAATAGCACAACGGCTATTGTTAAAAACACATTTGAATAAGGGATGTATTGAGCAAAAGCTAAGGAAGTAATCCCTGCTCCTTCATAGGCAACACCATCGATCATCACTGCTCCCTCGCCTCCATATTGGAAAGCACCTCCAAAGTTAAAAATAACAATCACCAAAGCTGTCATGGTACAGATAACTACGGTGTCTATAAATGGCTCTAATAGCGCAACCAATCCTTCTGAAGCGGAGTATTTTGTTTTAACAGCCGAGTGTGCAATAGAGGCAGATCCTGCACCCGCTTCGTTAGAAAAAGCAGCTCTTTTGAAACCAACCAGTAAAACCCCTATTAAACTACCCACACCTATTGCTGTTGGGTTAAATGCTTCTGTAATTATCAATGAAACAGCATCATCGATTAAAGTAAAGTTACTTAGTATTATATAGAGACAGGCAGCGATATACATTACCGCCATTAAAGGGACTACTTTTTCAGTTACCTGAGCAATTCTCTTAATTCCTCCAATAATGATTACTCCAACAAGTATTGCCAAGACAACGCCAATCCAAAAACCAGCAGCAGAGCTTTCAAGAGCAAATAGGTCTTTTAAAACAATTGTAGCTTGGTTAGATTGTGCAGCATTTCCACCACCAAAAGAACCGCCAATACAAAAAACAGCAAAAAACACTGCGGCAACTTTACCTAAAACGGTAAATCCTTTTTCTTTTAAACCCTTACTGATATAGTACATGGGGCCACCATAAATAGCTCCATCTTCACCAACATCACGGTATTGAACACCCAGGGTACACTCTACAAATTTTGAGGACATACCCAATAAACCACAAACTATCATCCAGAAAGTTGCGCCAGGTCCACCCAATGCGATGGCCAATGCAACACCGGCAATGTTTCCATTACCAACCGTTCCAGAAACAGCGGTGGCAAGCGCTTGAAAATGCGTTACCTCTCCTTCTTTATTTTCGTCTGCGTCTTTACCTGACGTTTCATGTGCATAATCTAATTCATCGTATTTCCCCCTAACAACATTGATTGCCGTTGGAAATCTTCTAATATTGACAAAACCAAAATAAATGGTGAAGAACAAAGCACTTCCCACAAGTAGGATTAATACAAAGGGAGCTCCGAGAACTTCAAAAAATATGATATTCGAAATAGTGTCTGAGAAAGGCTTGAAGGCCTCATCAATTTGTTGATCTATTCCTTTTTCTTGCGCGAGTAAAGGGGCAGAAAATAGCATAAAAAAGGCGGCAAATAATTGTTTAAATTTAAATTGCATTTGGTTTGATTAGATTATTCACACCGAATATCCTAAAATAATTGCTAATAACAAACTCTCTCCCACATTGTTTTTATAAATCAAAGACTGAGCTGCGTTTGGTGTAGATCAAATCTTTTAGCTTTAACCAAAAGGCCAAGGTAAGGTACATAACAAAACCTCCAACTAAGGTTGCAAAGGAAGCGTAGATAAAAAACAGGCGAACGCTTTTCACTTTCATTCCCAAGCCTTCGGCTAGTCGTGTGCAGACGGCAAAACCGTTTTGTTCAAACCAATGGCGAAAATTTCTAGTCATCTGAAGAGTGATTAATTAAGTGAACTCCCACAGCACAAAGTAAACATTTTTTTGTGTCACAATAGTTCTTTTTCAACTGAATTAAGGCTTGCGAATCTAATGCGCTATCGACCTTTGCCCCCAAGGAGACAAAACCATTTACCAAACTGTTTTTCTCTTTCTTTACAGTGCGAATCCATTCAATCGTTTTCTCAGAAGGATCGTTCCCCATTGTCCTTTCGTAACAAAAATACAAAGGAATAAGGGTGTTGATTTTTAGTAATTCCACGAAAGAATCAGATAAGTTTTTTTGTCGCTGTTTGGATTCCTTATTGAAGGTGAAATGTGTTTCCCAAAATACAGAGACTCCACTCGTTTTCAACCAAGCAGTTTGCAATCCATCTGGACTAAAAAAACGTGAAAAAAGCTGAGCCGACGAGGCATACAACTGAGCCAATTGTACCCAGCGAATGGTAGGAAAATTATGTGGACGCAAGCGTGAAAAATAGAAAGGTAACTGTGGCGGAGCTGGAAGCGAATATTTGCGTTGTAAAAAAGTAAAGCGCTCCCATAAAAGGGCAGCATAAGAAGTTGGCGTTTTAGACGAAATCAATCCGGCTTGGCCTAGAAATAATGCTTCCAAATTCTGAACATCTTCGCGTGTTTTTCGCACTACCGTGAAAGGAATACTATGGGCCACTGCAAAAAAAGAAGTACCATTAGTATTCAGCCCAAAGTTCTGTGCTAACAAAACAAACAATACCGCTTCCCAATCGTTCTTGGTGTCTTTTAAGACAGCTTGAATTCGATTCGCTTTCTGCTCTAAACGCTCAATATAGAGACGCTCCTTCCAAAGTGTCAAAATTTCTGTAGACACCGTCGGAAATTGATCTTCACAAGGAATAAAAGATTGATGCTGTTTGAAGTAATGATGGAGCTTATTTACCTCATTTTGAGAAACATAGTTAGACAAGGCTAATGTAGGAAGCAAAGATCCATTGGCTAAACACACTTCAATATCGTCTTCCCACACAACATGCAATACCACAGCATCATAGGCCTTATAGAGCTGATGCTGATGTCGATACCAGTCAGAAGATTTGAGATGTAGTTCGACTGAACCTGCCCAGTGCAACTCACCTATCCTGATTTCTGCCTGTAAAAAGTCGGGACCGTCATTTTGATTGTGTATTCCTGGGCGAATGACTGTAATGGGTTCTCCCTGGGAGCTAACAAGTGTACTTGGTGAAAACTTCTGATGCTTCCACAAAAAGTGTAAAAAATCTTCTTTCATAGGCTTGGGGCAATGAAAAGACTTTAACCTATACTACAACATCACCCGTCCATGCCATTATTCCGCCATCCAAATTATAGGCCGAAGCTATTCCTAATTGTCCTAATAGCTGGCAAGCTTGTCCGCTTCGAGCACCTGAACGACAATAAACAAAATAAGATTTGTCTTTGTCCAATTGCTGAATTGCATCCATAAACTCTTGTGGTTGCCTTATATCGATCAGCTGTGCACCTTTAATGTAACCCGAATCATACTCTTCTTCTGTTCTCACATCCAAGAGGATTGCATCCGGCGTTTCTTCCATTAAGGCTACCCATTCTTTTTGATCTAGATTATTCATCTTAATTAATTTTAATCAAATGTAATCGGATTTGATGGATCTTCAAAACATTATTTTCAATGCTATCTTCTGTTTTTTAAATTCTTTTCATATATTTGTACCTACAAATGTTGTAAGTACAATATATGAGTAAGCAATTGACAAAAGAAACGGTGATAAGCCTTTTGAGGAGCGGATATAAAGTCAACGATGAACTTTCTGCGCTATTTAAAATTCATGGAATCTCTTTACCTCAATTCAACGTGTTGCGTATACTGAGGGGGCGAAAAGGAGAAGCAGCCAATTTGTCGACCATCCAGGAACAGATGATTCATAAAATGAGCAACACAACACGCCTCATAGACAAACTCATCGAAGGCGGTTATGTAAATCGCTTTGTGTGTGAAAAAAATCGGCGTAAGATTGAGATTTTCATTACCAAAAAAGGACTTGAGTTTCTGAACTCACTAGACGAAAAACTAGAAACTAAAGAACGGTTTCTTATGAACAACTTAGATAATAAAGAGAAAGAAGAATTGATGCGACTTCTTTCAAAAATACAAACCAGCATTACATCAGAAAATAATTTTTAATTTAAAAAACGAAAATGAAAAAAACAATTGCAACCTTACTTTTAACAACAGCTGCTTTTTTTAGTAGCCAAAACCTAATTGCTCAAGAAACAACGATCAATGTGGAAGAAAGCTCTATTCACTGGTTGGGGAAAAAAGTAACCGGACAACACGAAGGAAACATCTCTTTAAAATCGGGCACCATCAACATGACCGACGGAGCAGTAACAGGAGGAAATTTTGTTGTTGACATGGCTTCGATGAGTTGTACTGATCTTAGTGGAGAATATGCCGGAAAATTAATTGGTCACCTTAAATCGGATGATTTCTTTGGTGTTGAGGCACACCCAGAAGCAAGCTTAACATTTACCAATGTTGAAGCCAAAGGAGGCGGAGTATATGCAGTAACTGGAGACTTTACCATTAAAGGCAAAACGAATCCCGCACAATTTGACTTAACAGTAGCAGGTGGAACAGCTTCGGCTAAAGTAATCATTGACCGTGCACTGTATGACATTCGCTATGGTTCAAACTCCTTCTTTGACAATCTTGGAGACAAAGCGATTTACAACGATTTCGAATTAGACGTAACCCTTAAACTATAAATCATGCCAGTAAGACCAAAATGCGGCTGTGGCAACACACAAAACTCCGATGGATTTTGTGATGGTTCACATGCCAATAAATAATTTCTTTTCTACTGGGATGAATTTAAATTTTGCCTTATATTTGACTCAATGAAAATTAGAAACAACAATACAAACTGGTGGAACGAATAGAACATCTATTCGTGAAACACGCTGTATCAATATATAAAAGGCTTGTCATCACGACAAGCCTTTTTTAATTTTAGCCGATGGAAAAATTTGCACTGCAAACCGAACATAAAAAAATCTTAGCCGATACGCTTACGCCCGTTAGTGCGTATCTCAAGTTAAGAGATGTTTTCCCACATTCCCTCTTATTGGAAAGTAGTGACTATCATGCCAACAATAATGATTTCTCCTACATCTGTTGCAATCCAATTGCCTCCATTGAACTAAAGAATGGACAATTAACAACCGCTTATCCAGACGGAAGCAGAACAGAAGACATTGTAGATGAAACAGTGGATATACCCGAAAAGATCCATCAATTTTCACAGCAATTCGACAATGAAGCGTTTCCTTTTAAATTCATTAGTAATGGGATTTTTGGCTATGTTGCTCATGATGCAGTTGATCAGTTTGAGAACATCCAACTCAATAAAGCCAAACCAGGGCATGACATACCCGACATCTACTACGCCGTCTATCAAAACATCATTGCCATTAGTTTGTTCAATCATGAGGCGCATTTATTTTCACATGTCTATGACGGAGAACACAATCTCCCAGAAATTGAACGCCTATTAAATGCAAAAAACAGCAGTAAATTTACCTTTGAAAAAGTAGGGGAAAAAGCCTCGAATTTAACCGATGATCAATTCATCGATTTTGTCAAAAAAGGAAAACAGCACTGCTTTCGTGGTGACGTCTTTCAATTGGTTCTTTCCCGTCGTTTCTCGCAAGGTTTTAAAGGAGATGAATTTAATGTCTACCGCACCTTACGTTCCATCAATCCATCGCCTTATTTGTTCTTCTTTGACTATGGTGATTTCAAGATTTTTGGCAGTTCCCCTGAAGCCCAATTGATTGTAGAAAAAGGAAAAGCAGAGATTCATCCCATCGCAGGAACCTTTCGACGAACAGGGAATGACGAACAAGATGCTATTGCAGCAAAAGAACTCGCTAAAGACCCTAAAGAAAACAGCGAACATGTAATGTTGGTCGATTTAGCTCGGAACGATTTAAGTCGAAACGGATCTGAAGTGGTGGTCGAAAAAAACCGGGAGATTCAATTTTACTCCCATGTAATTCACTTGGTCTCCAAGGTGACTTGTCGCATGAAAGAAGCTGCTAAAACCTTCCGTGTGGTGGCCGATACTTTCCCCGCAGGAACCCTCAGTGGGGCACCCAAACACAATGCCCTTCAACTCATCGATAGCTACGAAACCACAAAAAGAAACGTCTATGGCGGCGCCATTGGCTACATGGATTTTCATGGCAACTTTAATCATGCCATCATCATCCGATCTTTTTTAAGTAAAAACCATCAATTGCATTATCAAGCAGGGGCAGGCATTGTTGCCGATTCTGTTCCGGAAAGTGAATTGCAAGAAGTCTATAATAAACTAGGGGCCTTGGACAAAGCCTTAACCCTAGCTGAAGAAGTATAATATGAAAAAAGTATTTGTTATTGATAATTACGATTCGTTCACTTATAACCTTGTGCACTATCTCGAGGAATTGGGTTGCGAAGTGATCGTAAAACGCAACGACCAGTTTGAATTGGACGAATTGGAAGATTACAGCTTAATCCTGCTTTCTCCAGGACCGGGTATTCCAGATGAATCTGGACTATTAAAAGCAGCCATTGAACGCTATGCTCCAACCAAAAAAATACTCGGCATTTGCTTAGGACAACAAGCCATCGGCGAAGTTTTTGGCGCGAAACTAATTAACCTAGACAAGGTTTATCACGGAATTGCGACACCTGTAACCGTTACCGAAGAGGATCTTCTTTTCACCGATCTACCCAAAACATTTGACATTGGACGCTACCACTCATGGGTAGTCGAAACCCCTCTGCCCGAAGAACTCATCGCTACTTCTTTTGATGAAGAAGGCCAGCTAATGTCCCTGCGTCACAAAACCTATGATGTACGTGCGGTACAATACCACCCTGAATCTGTGCTCACTCCGAATGGAAAAAAAATACTGGAAAACTGGATCAATAGTTAATTATGAAAGCGACCCTCAACCGACTCATCCAACACGAACAACTCAGTAAAGAAGAGGCGCGGCAAATGATCATCAACATTGCTGATGGTCAATACAATCCCGTTCAAATCGCTTCTTTCCTCACCGTATTCATGATGCGAAGCATTAGCTTAGAAGAGCTCCAAGGTTTCAGAGAAGCCCTCCTAGAACTGTGTGTCGCTGTTGATTTAAGTGAATTTGATACCATTGATTTATGCGGTACTGGAGGCGACGGTAAAGACACGTTTAATATCTCAACGCTCTCTTCTTTTGTTACGGCTGGTGCGGGAGTAAAGGTGACCAAGCATGGAAATTATGGCGTTTCCTCGGGTTGTGGTTCCAGCAATGTACTGGAAGCTTTAGGTGTGAAATTCTCCAATGATACCGATTTCCTCAAACGCTGTGTGGATCAGGCAGGCATTTGTGTCTTGCACGCTCCCCTCTTTCATCCTGCCATGAAAAACGTGGCACCGGTTCGAAGAGATTTGGGGGTGAAAACTTTTTTCAACATGCTGGGGCCACTAGTCAATCCTGCTTTTCCGAAGTATCAATTAACCGGCGTATTCAACCTAGAATTGGCGCGCCTCTACCACTATTTGTTTCAAAAAACAGAACAGCAGGTTACCGTTCTCTATGACCTCAAAGGGTATGACGAAATCTCGTTAACAGGTCCTACAAAAGCATTAAGCAAAAACAGTGAGCGCGTATTGACTCCGGCAGATTTTGGCGTAGAGTCGCTTCTGGCTACGGATATTTCTGGAGGATCGAATGTAGCCTCCTCAGCTGAAATTTTTATGAATGTCATCCAAAACAAGGGAACTCAAGCACAACAAAACGTTATCTGTGCCAACGCTGGAATGGCCATTGCAACGGCTTTGAATCTTAGCCCGATCGAAGGTTTTGAAAAAGCAAAAGAATCCTTACAGAGCGGCAAAGCCTTACACGCCTTAACAACCCTCCAAAAACTAAGCCTCTAATGACTATTTTAGATAAAATAATTGCAGACAAAAAAGTTGAAATTGCCTTACGCAAACAACTTTTCCCAATTGCCTACTGGGAAGCATCTCCCCTTTTTAGACGAACAACTTCTTCCCTTGCGGCGGCCTTGCAAGCAAGTCAATCGGGGATTATTGCAGAACATAAACGGAGATCGCCCTCCAAGCAAAACATCAACAGCTCCCTTTCGGTAACCGATGTTGCTCAGGGTTATGAAACTGCGGGTGTTTGTGGGATGTCGGTTTTGACCGATGGAAAATATTTTGGTGGCTCCCTCGAAGATTTAACCCTTGCTCGGGCAGTAACCGATTTCCCTTTATTACGAAAAGAATTCATTGTCGATGAATACCAACTCATCGAAGCAAAGGCACATGGGGCGGATGTGATTTTATTAATCGCCTCCGTATTGACTCGAAACGAAATTCAACAGCTTTCCACAGCCGCACAAAGTTTGGGTTTAGAGGTGTTGTTGGAAGTACATAATTTAGAAGAACTGGAAAAGTCGGTTATGCCTTCTCTAGATCTTTTTGGGGTAAACAACCGCAACCTCAAAACCTTCGAAGTTGACCTCGACACCAGCCGAACACTCGTTGATCAAATCCCTTCAGACTTTGTAAAGGTTTCTGAAAGTGGGATCAGTTCTGCTGCTGCTATCGTTGATTTAAAAACTTATGGGTACCAAGGGTTTTTGGTTGGCGAAAATTTTATGAAAACAGAAAACCCGGGTGCAAGCGCTGCTGCATTCATCAAAGCCATTGAAGATGAAGCTTAAAGTGTGTGGCATGCGGGAAACTGAAAACATTGAAGCACTTGCGGCTTTAACTCCCGACTATATGGGATTTATTTTTTGGGCACCCTCCTCTCGTTTTGTAGAGGGAACAACCCCAACCCTCCCCCAGCATATTAAAAAAACTGGTGTTTTTGTAGATGCTACCATCGACTATATTGAAACCATCATCAAAGAGCACCAATTACAGGCTGTGCAATTACACGGAAAAGAAACTCCGGAATATTGCTCCTACGTACAGTCCTTGGATGTAGAAGTAATCAAAGCTTTCAGTATCAAAGATCATTTTGATTTCACAAGTTTAGCTCCTTATGAAAACTGTTGTGACTTTTACTTATTCGACACCAAAGGAGAACTTCCCGGTGGCAACGGCTATGGTTTTGATTGGAGTATTCTTGCGAGCTATCCGTCCTCAAAACCTTTTTTCCTTAGCGGAGGAATTGGTCTCGAACATACAATCCAAATAAAGGCTTTATTAAATACCGATTTGCCGCTGTATGCTATTGATGTAAATAGTAAATTTGAACTCGCTCCCGCACGTAAAAATATGGATGCACTAACACAATTTAAAAACGAATTGTATGAACTATAATGTAGATGAAAAAGGATATTACGGAGACTTTGGCGGAGCCTTTATCCCCGAAATGCTCTATCCTAATGTAGCCGAACTTCGCGAAAGTTATTTAAAAATTTCAGCCGATCCAGATTTTAAAAAAGAATTTGACGCCTTGCTCAAAGACTATGTGGGTCGCCCAACACCGCTTTATTTCGCCAAGCGACTGTCTGAAAAATACAACACCAAGATTTACCTCAAACGGGAAGATTTATGTCATACCGGAGCGCATAAGGTCAATAATACCATTGGGCAGATTCTTTTGGCCAAGCGCCTAGGGAAAAATCGCATCATTGCCGAAACAGGTGCAGGGCAACACGGTGTAGCCACGGCCACGGTTTGTGCCTTGATGGGTATTGAATGTATTGTGTATATGGGGGCATTGGACATCAAACGTCAGGCACCCAATGTAGCGCGAATGAAAATGTTAGGCGCAACGGTACGTCCGGCACAGTCGGGGAGTAAAACCCTTAAAGACGCTACCAACGAAGCCATCCGCGATTGGATCAACAATCCGGTAGACACCCACTACATCATTGGTTCGGTGGTTGGACCACATCCCTATCCCGATATGGTTGCTCGTTTTCAATCGGTCATTAGTGAGGAAACCAAATGGCAACTCCAAGAACAAGAAGGTCGCGACTATCCCGACCATGTGATTGCCTGTGTGGGGGGAGGAAGTAATGCCGCTGGACTTTACTACCACTACCTCAACGATGATCGCGTCAATATTATCGCCGTAGAAGCTGCCGGGAAGGGCATCGATTCTGGCGAGAGTGCAGCCACTTCTGCCCTTGGAAAAGAAGGCATCATCCACGGAAGTAAAACCCTCTTGATGCAAACTCCCGACGGACAAATCACGGAACCCTATTCCATCTCTGCTGGGCTAGACTATCCAGGTGTTGGTCCCATGCATGCACATTTGTTTAGAAGCAAGCGGGCAGAATTTATTTCCATCCCGGATCAAGAGGCGATGGACTGGGGACTTACCCTCTCCCAAATGGAAGGGATAATTCCAGCCATAGAAACGGCTCATGCCTTTGCAGCACTCGATGTGCGTAAATTTGAGCCAGAAGAAATTATTGTGTTTAACTGTTCCGGGCGTGGCGACAAAGACCTGGATACCTATATTGATTATTTTAAATTGTAATGAATAGAATCGATCAAAAATTCAACGAAGACAAAAAACTATTGTCCATTTACTTTTCTGCAGGTTTTCCCAACCTTGAAGACACGGTGCCTATTCTAAAAAAGCTGGAAGCCGCTGGTGTAGACATGGTCGAAATTGGCTTGCCTTTTTCCGACCCATTGGCCGACGGACCCACCATACAAGAAAGTTCTACCCAAGCCCTCCGCAATGGAATTACAACCGAAAAGCTATTTACCCAATTGGAAGGCATTCGAGAACACATCAGCATTCCCTTGGTGCTTATGGGCTATTTTAACCCCATGATGCAATATGGTATTGAAAAATTTCTAGCCCGCTGTGCAGCGGTGGGTATCGACGGACTCATCATCCCCGATCTCCCCGTAGATGTTTATCACGAGCAATACAAAGCACTCTTTGACCAACACGGTTTATACAATATGTTCCTCATCACCCCCCAAACTCCCGAAGAACGCATTCGCTATATCGACGAGGTTTCGAACGGCTTTATCTATATGGTGTCGAGTGCAGCGGTGACCGGTGCACAAAGTACTTTCGGCAACACCCAAACGGACTATTTCCAGCGCATCGCCCAGATGAACCTCAACACCCCCACCGTGGTTGGTTTTGGGATCAGCAATGCTGAAACCTATGAAGCGGCTAGTTTGCATTCCCGTGGTGCCATTATTGGGTCTGCCTTCATCAAATTTTTAGAAGAAAAGGGTGTGGACCAGATCGAAACCTTTGTGCGCTCCATCAGAGCCTAAACCCACTTTTTGTATTTTTTTTATATCTTTAGTGTAGCATAGACCCAAATCTATTCTTACACCATGGCCTACGTTTACCCAAAAACTCGTTTTTATTCGGTTCCCACTTGGTGGAAATCACTTTCTGTATTTTCTTTTTTGGAATGGGTTTTTATGTCTAAAACCGCCGAGCTGAAATTTTCTTTTGATCGAATTCCTGAGAAAAATATTATGATTATCAATAGATTGAAAATAAATAAACCAAAAATGATGAAGGTGAAATATCGGAACTTGTTCTGATATACGGTAGTTAGGCGCAATATGAACACAACTTTGTCTAAAAATAATTTTGATATAAAACTCAAGGAGCATTACAAACTTTATGTTTTGCTGAAAGACAAAATCATATTCGAATCTGAATTAGAAAAAAGCGGAATAAAATATTACGCTGACATAAATGAGCAACCGACAATCTATAGCGGAATTAGATATTTCTTACTTGACTCTGATATGCAAAACGTTGACCGAATTGTAAAAGAAAATGGAATCGTTGCGAATACGGAATCAAATCTGATTTCGGATTTTAGAGACGAAAAGAAAGTAATGAAATTGTACGTCACAGTTGCTGGAGCTGTAATCGGAATTATAATTCTGATTGCGCTAATTGGAAAAATGATTGGCTGAATCTTGAACGAAATAATAAATACTGCACCTAACAATGGCTATAAGTAATTGCTTGTTCTCGCCTACTTCTGAAAATCCTCGCGGATTTTCAGTTTGGTGTGTACTTGCAAAGTTAACCCCTAAACCACGCAACTACTCATAGCCTAGACCGTTTGTACACAATTAAACGAATGAGAAGAACATCTATAATTTTAATTCTAATTTTTGTTGGACTTGTTTCCTGTAAACAGAATAAACAGGAAAAAGAACATACAACTTCTGAAAAATTAGAATTTACAAAAATCATAAAAGATGATTATGAACTTTATAAGCCAAAGAAAGAAGCTAAACCCCCCTGGCGCGCGTTTGTAACGCGTCCCCCCTGGCGTGCGTTTGTAACGCGTGCCTAATAACACCTTTCCTAAAAAAGGTTTATATTTAGATAATCAAATCCTACTTATGTCAGAGAAGTATAAAATCATATTTCATGATAAACCTAATTTCATAACCCTTACTGTTGAAGGTTCGGTCGATTTATTTATTCGCCCTGTTTACACACAAATCCTTGATGAATCTTTTCGGTATTGTATTAAATCAAAATGCTTGCTTATTCATGCATACGTGTATATTACAAGTCATTTGCATTTGATTGTTTCTTCCCAAAAAGAGGACATAAATACAATCATTCGGGACTTTAAAAAGCATACAAGCAAAAAACTTATTGAGGCCATTATTGAGCACCCAGAAAGTAGAAGAGAATGGTTATTAAATAAATTCGCCTTCGAAGCAAGAAGAATAAAGCGAAACACAAAATATAAATTGTGGAAAGATGGTTTTCATCCTGTGCTTTTGGACACGCATAAAAAGTGGGAGCAACGAATAAATTACATACACTATAATCCTGTAGATGCCCAATTTGTTTACCATGAACGCGACTGGAAAAACAGTAGTTACGCAGCATATGAAGAAGGAAGTCTTGAACAAACGAACGTTAAAGTACATCCATTATGGTAATAAAAATAAAAATTAGTCACGCGTTACAAACGCGCGCCAGAGGCTTTTACTTGGCGTTTCGGTTCATGGACTGATTTCACTAGTAAAAATACGCAGCTGATAAACCCCCCTAGCGCGCGTTTGTAACGTGTGCCCTCACCTTCTTAGCAACCATAGCTAAAGTCTACAGATGGATGCCCGATTCCTCAGGCATAGCTAGTTCTGCAGAAGTCAATATATACCGCTTCTACTAGGACTTAATTATCATGTAAACCGTATCCTTCTTCCAACCCATACAGCAATGGATTAAACTACGCACCTCCCCGAAAAACCCGTCCATACTGCTCCACCCGAAAATCAAAGGTGGTATAACGGGGATCCTGGGCTTTGGCTTCTTTATAGGCAGCCATACTCCCAATAGCTCTATTGGCGGTTCCTGAGGGAGCGGTAAGGCTGTGGGTTGTTATGACTCGGCCGGCACAGACAAATTGATGTTTACGAGGCACCTGATCGTCTATACATTCTAATGGAATAGCCGCTTTTTTCAGAAGTTTCCGTAAAAAATATTCCGGGCCATTTTTACTACTTCCTCCCGTAAAAATTAGTGTATCTACCTTGGGGTGTTGTTCTAAAATCTCCAAAAGGTCGCGTAACTCGGGCTGCTGCATACCCAGGTCGGAGGCATCGATCTTATCGCGGTAAGCTGCGCCCACAATATCGCAGATACCAATTTTTTCTCGTTTCAAAAAAGCTTTGCGTTGTTCTATAGCAAAGTGGGTGTTTTCATAAACCAAGTTCGAGTCATACAAACGATCCCAAATTTTCCACAACATGCCGTTACTACTACCGTAGCAAAAGTCAACATCTTGGGCGTTTAACTCCCCTGTGGTAAAGCGAGGGGGCGGTAGCGTTCCTACAATCAACCGTTTAGTATCGGGCAGTATATAAGGTGGATAAGGGTGTATGTGGTGAAACATTTTGGTGGTCTGTATAAAAACGATTAGATTTAGGTCTAACCAAATCTACTACTTATGAGCAAAGGAGACAAAAAAATGCGTCGGGGAAAAATCAACAAAGGAACCTATGGCGTGCGCCGCAAGACCAAACGTAACGTACGGAAAGAAGCAGTAAAGAAATCCTAGCGAATAAAGACCGGCTGATTTTCGTGTGCTGTATGGGTTTCGCTAAACTGATACCCATCTGTAGAAAAGCCTTTGATATCGTCTAGGCTTGCACAGTTGTGGTCCAAAACATAGCGCACCATCATGCCACGGGCTTTCTTGGCAAAGAAAGAAATCATCTTAAGCTTTCCATCTTTAAAATCTTTGAAGTGCGGAGTGACTACCTCAACCTTGAGGGCTTTGGTGTCTATAGCGGCGAAATATTCGTTACTGGCGAGGTTTAAAAAGGTTTCCCCTTCAGTCAATTCTTCATTCAGGCCTTGGGTCACTTTATCCTTCCAAAAGGCAGGCAAGTTTTTCTTGACCCCCACCGGAAACTTTGTACCCATTTCTAGGCGGTAAGGCTGAATTAAATCGAGGGGTTTTAACAAACCGTAGAGTCCAGAGAGAATGCGTAATTGCTCTTGTAACTGGGGAATTTTATCTTGCGATAAGCTATAGGCATCCATACCTGTATAGACATCTCCATCAAAGGCATAGACCGCTGGGCGGGCATTGTCTTGGGTAAAGGGCAACTGAAAGTCTTGGTTGCGCTGCCAGTTTAGGGTTGAAAGATTTTCTGAAATTCCCATAAGTTTCCCAATGGCCTTGACCGACTTTTTCTTCAACAATTTATTGATGCGCTCTGCTTCTGATAAAAAGCGTGCTTCGGAGAAGTCTGTAGTAGGTAGTGCACTGTCAAAATTAAGTGACTTGGCAGGAGAAATAATCATTTTCATAGCTCAGCATTTTACCCAAAAATAAGCGGCTTTTCTCAATTCCCCAAACCAATTGGATAGCAATCGTTGATGCCTCTATTACAACTGCTTATGCTGGGCATAATTCCTCCATTTGGTCAAAACCTCTTGCAGGTCTTGCGGGATCTCAGAATCGAACTGCATCCACTTCCCCGTTTTGGGATGTTCAAAGCCAAGGGTTTTGGCATGTAAGGCTTGTCGGGGAATGATCTTAAAACAGTTTTCGACAAACTGCTTGTACTTACTAAAGGAGATTCCCTTTAAAATAGAATCTCCCCCATAGCGCTCATCGTTAAACAGGGTATGTCCAATGTGCTTCATGTGCGCACGGATTTGGTGGGTCCGCCCGGTTTCCAATTGGCATTCGACCAAAGTTACATAGCCCAAACGTTCGAGGACTTTATAATGGGTAACCGCGTGCTTTCCTGTTTCGCCTTCCGGGAAAACAAGCATCTGTAAACGGTTCTTTGGGTGACGACCAATATGACCTTCTATCGTTCCAGCTTCGTCCGTAACATTTCCCCACACCAAGGCCAGGTATTTACGTTCAGACGTCTTGTCAAAAAATTGCTTCGAAAGGTGGGTCAAGGCTTCCTCGGTCTTGGCAATTACCAAGAGTCCGCTGGTGTCTTTATCGATGCGATGCACCAGTCCAGGACGTTGCTGTTCGTTTTGTGGCAGATTGTCAAAATGAAACAAGAGGGCGTTGATAAGGGTTCCGGAATAATTCCCATGTCCAGGGTGAACCACCATCCCAGCAGCCTTGTTGACCACCACAACAGTATCGTCCTCATAAACCACTTCTAAGGGTAAATCTTCGGGCACCAATAGATTTTCATGAGGTGGATGACCAAACATGACCCGTACCACATTCCCGCCTTTGACCTTATAGTTTGATTTTACAGCAACATCATCCACAAAAATATTACCTTCTTTTGCTGCATTCTGAATTTTGGTGCGCGTCGCATTTTCAATGCGGTTCATCAAATATTTATCGACACGCAGTGGTTCTTGCCCTTTGTCGGCTGTAAAAGAAAAGTGTTCGTGTAATACAGTTGTTTCTTGGAATTCTTCTTCTAGTGAATTATCGTTTTCCATTTCCTAAGACTAAGTCTATTTTAGATGTTTTGGGTAAGATCACCCCTGGTGCTATTTTCTCGCCTTCATACCGTATTTCCAATACCATGTCTTTTCCAATATTGTCACGATACGTGATTTCTCCAAGTACAAAGCCAACAGCTGTCAAGCGTGTTTCTGCATTCCGTTTGGTGATTTGGATCACATCAGGAACTTTTAATTTTCGGAAACCAGAAGGATTGAGTGTAAAATATATTTTTCGTCCACGTTTTACTTCAGAACCCGCTTTAGGGATCTGCTCTATCACGGCAAAAGGAGGATAATTGGGATTAAATTTGGCAGAATCGAGGACTTCATAACGCAATTCATAGCGCTCAAAAATAGAAGGAATTTCCTGCAAAGACAATGTTTCAACGTCGGGTACAGTAACGTGTTCATTGTTCTGAGTAACTAGATTTAATCCGTAATACACGCCAACCAGAACAAGACAGGTCACTAAAAAAGCATAGACCAGTTGTTTGACGAATACTTTGCTAAAAAGAAATCGAAAGAAATTCATTGTGTACAATTCTTGTGCAAAGATAAGAAACCCTAGGCGAATGATGCGTGGAAACTGTTGTGCATTCCAAAACGATTATTATTTTTACGTCATGAAAAAAATCATTGGCGTCGCTAGTGGCGGTTTTACATCAGAACGAGAAATTTCGAAGAAAAGTGGGCAGGTAGTGTTTAACACCCTCTTGGACAGCTCCTATGAATGCTATCAAATTGATATCGCTTTAGATCAATGGACCGTTGAAGATGCTACTGGAAACACCTATTCGCTTCAAAAGGGCAACTTTGGTTTTACGATTGACGGACAAGAAAAGCAGTTTGATTGTATCGTTAATATGATTCATGGTGCCCCGGGAGAAAACGGTCAGTTTGCGGGTTATCTTGAGATGCTTAATATTCCGCACAGCAGCTGCCCTACAGATGTAGCAGCACTCACCTACAATAAACGCGACTGCCTTACGGTTGCATCTGCCATGGGAATACCTACAGCAAAACGTTATAGGCTAAATCAAGGGGAGACCATTTCCCTCGATGCCATAGAAAACAAGGTAGGTTTTCCTTGTTTTGTCAAAGCCAATCGAGCAGGAAGTAGTTTTGGAGTTTATAAAGTATATGATAAAAAAGAATTGATGCCCGCCATTGAAAAAGCCTTTGAAGAAGACCATCAACTCTTGATCGAATCAGCATTGGAGGGAAGAGAAATTACCGTTGGTGTATTGGAATGGAAAAATGACGTACATGTCTTACCCATAACAGAAATCATTAGTGAAAATGATTTTTTCGATTTTCAAGCAAAATATGAGGGTAAGTCAACAGAAATCACCCCCGCGCAATTACCCGCCGAATGGGAAGCTAGCGCCAAAAAAATGGCAAAGCAACTCTATATCCAAATGGGACTAAAGGGCATTAGTCGTTCGGAATTTATCTTCCAAGACGGGGTTCCACATTTACTCGAAATAAATACCATTCCCGGGATGACCTTACAAAGCATCATTCCACAACAAGCCGAGGCCGCAGGAATATCCCTACTCAACCTCCTCTTAGGGGTGATTGAAACCAGCTTAGCAAAAAAAGCGTAATTTTATTCCATGAGACGCGCAATTTTTCCCGGTTCCTTTGATCCCATCACCATGGGCCATGTCGATATCATCAAACGTTCCTTGCCTTTATTTGACGAGTTGATCATTGCCATTGGCGTAAATTCCACAAAAAAATACATGTTTTCGCTTGAGCAACGGAAGGCCTTTATTAAGGCTACTTTTGCCGATGAGCCCAAAATAAAGGTAGACACCTATTCCGGTTTAACGGTTGATTACTGCCAATCTATCGATGCGAAATTTATTGTAAGGGGTTTGCGTAATCCTGCCGATTTTGAATTTGAAAAAACCATCACCCAGGTAAACAGGCGCTTGTCTAACATTGAAACAGTATTTTTGCTGACTTCCTCAGAAACCTCCTTTATTAGTAGTAGTATAGTGCGGGAAGTAATTCAATTTGATGGCGATTATAGTTCTATGGTACCCAAAGCTGTGCAATTATAGCTCCGCTTTTTCCCACAACAACTTAATGTTTGCATAAGCATTTTCAAACAAGTGTGGAACATCTTCTTTTGTTTTCCATTCTGCTTTCTGAATCCCTTCTTCTTCCTGCGGTATCAATTCGCCTGAATAATTGGTTTCCATCGCATACCAATAGGTCTTCTTTAAACGGTACTTTCCATTCCGATTAAAAACATGATAGGTTGTGGGCAAGGGTTTTATGATCTCAAGACCTCCTACTCCCGTTTCTTCTTCCAACTCTCTAATGGCCGCATCAAGTACGGCTTCTTCTTTTTCGATACGCCCTTTTGGTAAGTCCCATTTGTCATTGCGGAAAATGAATAAATACTTTTTTGAAGCACTATGCTGTGCAATTCCTCCAGCCGCTTCAATTATTTTAAACAATCCAAAAAACAACTCTTTTAACCTTTCTTCTTTGGGATGATAGAGGTATAAAGTGCTTACTTTTTTTGATTTTAACGCTGCAATAATGTTCTTCTTTGAGGTGAATTTTACAAAAAAGACTGGCGTCTGTTCTGTTTGCGCCACAAAAGATGTAGTTAATATAATTGGTTTCTGATTGAAAAATACTTTATACATTTGTATATGATTTATAGTAAACAAACTGCAGCTT
>Ga0209307_1000470_pt1 | contig 28237 bp, 18 predicted proteins | sample COGITO_mtgs_1105_FD_185519 | JGI IMG/M metagenome (GOLD analysis project Ga0209307, IMG submission 185519) | Pelagic marine microbial communities from North Sea - COGITO_mtgs_110530 (SPAdes) (version 2) | ecosystem: Environmental > Aquatic > Marine > Epipelagic ... | reverse complement strand
GAAGAAGCAGCAGCACCCGCAGAAGAAGCAGCAGCACCCGCAGAAGAAGCAGCAGCACCCGCAGAAGAAGCAGCAGCAGCACCTGTTGAAGAACCAGCAGCACCCGCAGAAGAAGCCGCAACGCCCGCAGAAGAAGCAGCAGCACCTGTTGAAGAACCAGCAGCACCCGCAGAAGAAGCCGCAACGCCCGCAGAAGAAGCAGCAGCACCCGCAGAAGAACCAGCAGCACCCGCAGAAGAAGCCGCAACGCCCGCAGAAGAAGCAGCAGCACCCGCTAAAACATGCACCTTTGACGAAATAATTAATACAATCCCAACATTATCGCAAGAAGATTTTGAAAAAATATTACAAGTTGTTAACGAAGCAGGTGACATTTTTTTTAAGGAAACTACCGAAGAATAAACAAACCCCAACTTATTATGATCCCCTTAATATATTTGTAAATTAAATATAAATATATTAAGTTTTCTTGATTTCTCCATGCATTTTAAAGCATTTAACCTTTCCTACTTTATGTTGGTCTGTGATTGTAATGTTTTCTTCGGATACTTCCGCATATTCATTTTGGAAAAATGCCTTGGAGTCAATAATCGCTTGATAACCATCTTCATATGTAGTTAATATACTACCAAAATAATTACTACTTATATCAGTATTACTTGATGGATATGTAACACAATTATCATTATTGATAATTTGTTCGTTGTATGTTGTAAAAAAAGCATTTGATACATCTGTTGTTTGATAATAATCAAAATAACCTTTTGTCATTGCCATTAATGTGGAATGGTTTGCTGTTTGTGACAACTTTCCACCTTTCACTTTATGAACCTTTGACTTGGAATTATTAATATCACAAAACAGTTGCTTATTTTTTTTGGAATTTATATAATCGTTTGATGTCATATTATCATCTAAGATTGCTGGATTTTTAAAACTTCCACTCATAATTAGTATATTATAAGAAAATATTTAATTAAATAAGATTAGATTAAATAGGATTAAATAAGATTAGATTAAATAGGATAGGATTAAATAAGATTAGATTAAATAAGATAATTATCAATAATTTATTATATAATAATTTATTATATGGACTTTTGCCTACAAATAGATGAATATTCTAAAAGTGATTTATATGATATATTTGAATTAAAAGAAGAACAAGTAAATCAATTAAACATTCATCATAAATGTTTAAATTATATTAATGAAATCGAATCCAATCAAAACATAGAATTGGGAGAGAAAGCACCCCTGGTCGACTTTCTTAAAAAGGCAATGAATAAATTAATAACCATCAACAACCAATCTGATATCACACAGCAAGAATTCACAGAAAATTTAGAAAAAAGCAATACATATCTTGGCGAACATTTTTTAATTAAAAAAAACCCTAAGCAAGGCTTAACTTCCAAAATAAATCCAATCAATCGCGAAAAAACAGCAGCCGTATTAAATATTAATACCATGTTTCGAAATGATTATTACAATACTAAATCATCTAATTTTAACATCGATTTAAACAACACACTTCAAAATGTTACTTCGATGACACTTCAATCCGCCGAAATACCCGACTTATACTACACCTTTTCCAGCATAAATAAAACAAACGAATTTACAATAGAAGTATTTGATGTAAGTAGTAATAATGCTGACAACGCAAATATTAGTAATGATGTCACCGTAATCAACGAAAGTAAGCATGTGATCAAAATTAAAGACGGTATTTATACTCCCAATACATTAATGCGGTATTTAAATGAATATGTTTTCAACGATACCAGTAACAACCGATTAAGTAGGATTGGTGCTTATTATGACGAGGTTACTAAAAAATTTAATTTAGTAAGGGATATTCGTGGAACCAGTAATGGTGGTATACCTGTAACCAATTTAGATGGTGATTTGGTTGAATTACGATTTAATATTGACTGGCGAATTAGCGATGAGCCAAATCGACCAATACAAATGAATATGGGGTGGCTGTTAGGTTATAGAAAACAATATTATAATTATGCAACGGATTATGTGACTCGTTCGGAAGCCAATACAACAACAGTTCAAGGTTATTCACCAGAAGGCATGTTTAACACGGAAGGTAGTCGGTATTTGTTTTTGGCAATTGATGATTACAACAAAAATTATTCGCAAACCATTTTCTCTCCCTTTCAAGAATCCGTTTTTACAAATAATACCATTTTGGCTAAATTGGTTAAAACCAGCGATGGAAATTATAATTATGTAAATCCAGATGTTGAAAACAATTACATAAGAAAATACTTTGGACCTGTTAATATCAGCAAACTGAAAATCACCATATTAGATGAGTTAGGAAGAGTTGTTGATTTTAATAATACCGATTATTCCGTTTCTTTGCGAATTGAACAGCTATATAACTTAAATTCGCAAAATGCTTAATAAAAACACTAATAAATAACTAGTGTTTTATTAATAAAAACGGAAGGGTTGGGGGTTGGATTAGTTACCAAATAGTTAAGTTACTAAATTATACATATTATTATTTAAAACTGCGATCAATATTAAATAATATACAATGCTAATTCCAACTTTAATTGTTTGTGGCTTTTTTTTGGTGTTTGGTATTATTGGTGCCGCTTCAATATATGCTTCTCGTTGATTTACACCTTTGAACATTTAAAACGCCTATTTTAACCATTTATAAGTAGTAGAGCCAACACCATTATTTATTTCATCAACACTATTATCGTCGATAGAAAAACAATCTATTGACGCATTTATTAAATAATCATCTCTTACAATATAAAGTAATTTTGTATTTGGGTCCCAATCACTTATATAAGTATTGTAAGCATTTAAAGATCTCATATGTGGGTTATGTCTATCATAATACGAAACAGCATCTTTTTTTGTTTTGAATATCCCCTTCATATAACCAATATGTTTAATTTTGCCCCCTTGTGCTAACCAGCCATTATCTCCTTCTTTTTCTGTAATAAATTCTAAAACTTCAAGAACATATTTAGCTTTTGCCATTTTTATTATATTATAAAAATGTCTTTATATAAATTATATATCAGCATTTAAAATGTTCAAAGGTGTAATAAAAAAAGTGTTGGGAGGGAGGTTGGGGGGAGAGTTTTCTTTTTTTTATTTATTTTCTTTTTGTTTCTTTTTATATAATATTGTTTTTATTATGCATGTAATTTATTTATAAATTACATACTCAAGACACAGTAAACGGGATATTTACTAGGAAACCCATATACTCTGTTTCCAACGCGATGATCTTTTCCAATGGACAATTCTGTAACGCCTTCTTCGAGTAATAAATACACTGTGCGTTCATGTTCGATGTTACCGGATTCATCGCATAATGTAATGCTTTTTGGAATAATGGTTTCCAATAATCGTATGTTTACCAAATTAACAACGGACAACTTAAACGTGCTTACACTATCTAATGGCGCGCTCGCCTCAACACGCGCGCCATCGATTTGTGATATATTTTCACCAGCCGTTTCTGTGGTTGGCTGTTCATTATATTGCTCTTCATTTAATTCACTTCCTCCATACTGGGATAGTTCATCGACTATTTCTTCTTCTTCTTCTTCTTCTTCTTCTTCTTCTTCTTCTTCTTCATCGCCCGTTGTATCTGAAGCCGATCCATAATTTTCTTCGCCTAAGTTTGATTCTTCATCTTTATCATTTTGTTGAGATGATTCGTTGTCAGATGATTCGTTGTCATCTATTTCCAACTCATCTAAATCATCCACTAAATCATCCACTAAATCGTCCACTAAATCATCAAGAGTGATTTCTTCTTCACTGGCTTCTTCTTCGTGGGGAGTTTCCGCATTTTCTTGTGAAACACTATCTGCTTGTGTATCAGTGTCAACAATATTCTTGTCGTTTGTTTGACTTTCTATTTCTACTTGAGTTTCAGTAGCGGATGCCTGCGTTGCTTGTTTCGGCTGTTTTTTCTTGCGCTTTGACTCACTTAGTCCATTAGGAAACAATTCCTGAAACTTTGCATTTCCTTCTTCAGTCCAATTCTTTTCATTTTTCTTATACACCTGGCGAGTTTCTTTGTGTATAGCAACACGCAATTCAGCACCATTTGCTCCTTTTATTTCAATACCACGCTGAGTGTATGTCTTTGTATCACTAAGACGCAGTTTCTCTTTTTTCTCTTTTTTCTCGTTTTTTTCTTTTTTCTCTTTTTTCTCGTTTTTTTCTTTTTTTGCCGCCTTACCCGAAAATTCACCAATAGTATATCCGTTGCTTTCTTCCATCACTACAAAATAAGCATCGCCACTATTTAATTGAACACTTACCTTGTGGCCTTCTGCTTTTCCATTACGCAACCATTTAAACGAAACTTCGCAATTATCTGGTCCATTGTATATTGAAAAGCAGGCTGGATTTACTTGATAATTTAAATGCTGTCTTTGAATAGACAATGTTTCAATACAGAAGTCGTTGTCTAAACAAGCGTCGATTTGTCCGTTGATGTTCGATACAATATCCGAAACATCTCCTTCCAAATCACTTACCGAGAATTGCTTTTCACTTTCCATCGTAGTAATCGTGTCCGCAATAATGTCAACAAAGTCTTTTCCGTATTTTTTCAAAACCACCACGCTGGCTTGTTTTTTTTCTTTGTTTTCTTTCATTTCAACTGTATTAATTTCATACATATAATGCTCGTTAAAAGCAGCAGTTAACTTGCTTAGCTGAGCACGTGGGATTGATTGAGTAGAATAAAGATTGATTTGTTGTTTGGATTGCATTGTTGTGTTTAATTTGCGGTTTGTTGTCTTGTAAATGGTTGATACGATTGTAGGATATTTGATGGTAGCGAATAGATGGTTGAACTAATTTAACAGTACCATTTTGTTGTCAATTTAATCAATTGTTAAAATAACTCACACATATTATTTTATTGTTTATAATAATGCTATTTATAAATCCACCGTTTGGTAATTATTTAAATGTTCCAAATACCGTGTCTATAAGAGGAAGTTATACCTTAAACCCTAGAAAAGGATTGATACTGCAAATCTTTAAAACACTTCGTTATTCATTTGCGTGTGGTGGATGGGTAAATAAGATTGGATTAAGAAATAAGGGGATTGATTATGCAATTAAAACATATAAAAAGGGAGAGATAATCAGCATCGCAATATTACATCAAGATGATATCGATAAGTTATTGCGAAAAGTTCCAGAAGATATGGATATAGAATTAAATGTTAGCTGCCCCAATACTAAAAAATCAGTGGTAGAAAATGGATTGTCGCAATTCATCAATGATAAAAGGTCGTGGTGTATAATTAAATTAAGCCCAGTATGTGAAACCGCATTAATTGACAAATACTATCGGGAAGGCTTTCGGCAATTTCATTGCAGTAATACACTACCAGTTAAACATGGTGGATTGTCCGGGGAATCACTTATACCATATACAAGCCGTTTAATTCAATACATAAAACATAATTATGACGATACGGTTGTAATAGCCGGAGGCGGCGTGAAAACAATTGAACAAGCCAGAAAATATGAAAAATTAGGGGCCGATCATATTTCTGCATCTACCCTATTTTTTAATCCAATCATTTCCTGGATTTTCCTGAAAAAATATTTATCGTAAAATACATAAAAAAGCCGAAAAAAAGGTTCCAAAAAGTGTTCCAAAAAAGGTTCCAAAAAAGGTTCCAAAAAAGGCTCCCATCGAACGATTTTTTTACTAAAAGTTTTTCAAAAATCGAAAAAGGACAATTTCAAAATGTCCAAATCGCGAAATTGAAAAAACTTTTCAACAAAAAACTGTTCGATGGGAGCCTTTTTTGGAACCTTTTTTTTTATGGTCTCACTTGAAAAGTGACAAAAAATGATTTTTAAACGAGTTGTGGTCTGTAGGTAAAAAAACGGCCATTTTCGGGAAAAAAAGGCACTATTGGGGAAAAATGGCCAAAATGAAAAAAAGGCTCCCATCGAACGATTTTTTTCAAAAATTTTGCCCATTTTTGACAAAAATTTTCGAAATTTTTAAAAAGTGGGGAAAAACGTAGAAAAAAGTGTTAAAAAGTGTTAAAAAAGTGTTAAATTTTTTTTTCCAATTTTTAAATGAATACGCATTATAAAATTATAAAAAAGAGAAAAATGTGAAACCATAAGAATTTTTTGCAAAACGTAGAAAAAACGTAGAAAAAAGTGTTAAAAAAGTGTTAAATTTGGCTGATTTTTGCAAATTTTGACAAAAAAATTTGTGATTTTCGAAAAAAAGGCACCCATCGAACAGAAACATTTTTTCGATGGGAACCTTTTTTGGAACCTTTTTTGGAACCTTTTTTTCAGGATTTTCCATTTTCTTGAAAACAGTGCCTTTTTTTGGGAAAAATATTACATATTTCGTCTTTTTAATTTTATTATTTCAATAGATATTAAAATAAATAATTTAGTATATATAATTGTAGAAAAATGGAGAAAAAAGTGTTAAAAAGTGTTAAAAGTAAAAATAAGTTTTATTGCTCGTTATGTGACTATACTGCCTCACAAAATTCGCATTATAAAAAACACATTGCGACCAAAAAACATTTAAGAATGATGGAGAGAAATGGGGAAAAAAGTGTTAAAAAAGTGTTAAAATGTGTTACAACAGTATATGCGTGTGAAATATGTAATAAACAATACAAAGACAGAAGTGGTCTTCGTTATCATAAAAAGAAAGGATGTATTGGTAAGACAATCGATGATTTAAACGCAACGACACCAAACAACACTGACATAAAGATAAATGATTTATCGAATAAAGTGTCTAAGTTAGCAAATTCTATTCATGAAGTAGTTGACAGTGGTATATTAGGACCAAAACAAGTAATCACAAACAATAATATTTCAATCAACTTTTTCTTAGATAAATACTGTAATCACGCGCAAAGTCTTCAAGATTTTGTGGAAAACATATCATTTAAATTAAACGATATATTAAACGAAAATGAAATGATTGATAACTTTATATCTAAAAAAGTGCTGAAAGATTTGCAAGATATACCTATTACAGAGCGACCGATACATTGCACCGATCAAAAACGGCGAAATTTTATGGTTAAAGATAAAAATGAAGGATGGGTAAAAGATAGCGTAGATACAAATGGGTCATTAAGTATGCAAGTAAACAACTTACATAACAAAGCATATATTAATTTTTATAGTGAATACGATAAAGAAAACCCGCTGCCACATAATCCAGATGATGAAACTCTTAAATGCGAAATAGCATCTAAATTATTAAATTATGATAAAAAGGAGATTGTTAATAATATAGCGAAAACAGTAGACATTAAAAGTATATTAGAAATGCCAAATACAATAGAAGATGGTGATATAACTAACAACAATGATGCATAAAATAAAAAGTTAATATTTTATTTACACATTTGAATATTATTGTGACACATAATTTAAATACGACCACATAAGTCCAATCTAGTTTCCGGTTCAATATTGCAATTGTCAGCCATATTTGAGTCACCCCATCCAATTACTTCTTCACTCGTGTAGTTGGCCTTCAAATCATTTTTAATTATATATGCATTAACCAGTCGCAATCGATCCATTTCTACTTTCATAAATGGCGTGATTGAATCGTGCCACTTTATTAGACCGGCTGAATTAACGATATATCTTATATTTGCCTTTTCTTTAGCTTGTTTATTTACCTTTTTAATAGAATCGCGCCATTTTTTGCGTGCCATCGAAATTTCATGTTTCATCCGCTTATCATGTTTTGTTTTCCATTTATTTATATCCTTTGTATATGTTTCCATTTCATCCAATATATTATTTCTATCTACAAGTTCAACTTCTATGATTTTTAACTCTCTGGCTGAGAATTTTAAATCATGTTTTACGCGCTCAACTGACTCCGTAAGAGAAGCAAGTTCTTGTTTTTTCTCAGCATTAACACGATCATAATATCTTAAACTGCCTCGTAATATCTGTAATCGCTCAAAAGATACACCGTTCAATCTGGATAGTGTATCTCTCAATTTACTATCTCGCGAAAATATATCACGACGACACATTGGACATGTGTTTCTTCCTTTAACATCTACCCATTTATAATAACATGATGTGCACATATGATGACCGCACTTAGACATACAACATGAGTTTTTAACTGATGTAGGATTATAGCATATCGGACATTCGCTAATTGCTTGACTAACAATATATTCCATCTTATCTGACATTTCCTTTAACTTCGCAGTGTTTATATCGTTCAGTTCAGCGTTGCTATTTTGCAACGCTAATACAGAATTGATATCATTAAGTTGAGTGGTTAATTTAGCAATATCATTTTCAACGTTACTCATAATTCTTGAATTTGTGAGTTTGTAATTATATAAAGGTATGTGTTTGTTATATTGTGTCGTATTGTGCGGTGTTAATGTTGAATATATATTTTTAACATAAAAAATATATATTTATTTTACTTCAATTTAAGTTTCAACTTTTCAGGTGTCAGTTGTCGGTTTTAATATACTATATTTGTTTTGTTTATACATACATACCAAATGGAGGTGCACTCATACTATCATTTTTCTTTATTAAATTAGTTACATTTGATACAGTAACAGTATGTGGGAATTCAACCTTGAATGACTTCTCATTATCAAACAATTGTGTATCTTCATCCATAAGTCTATATAGATTTAACTTGGTATATATTATTTCCAATGCTCTCTTTAAATTTCTAACACCCTTTTCACCTTCTGTATAATTAGATATAATATGTGTCAAAGTTTCTTCTGGAAATATGATGTCTTCCTTTTTAAAATTCACATTTTTAATAATAGATGGTATCAAGTAGTTGTTGGCAATTGTAATCTTTTCTTTATTATTGTATCCCTTAGTTCTGATTTTATACATTCTATCCAGCAAGATTTTATTTACCTTTGATTCATCATTATAACTAAATATAAACAATACCTTGCTTAAATCAAAGTCGATGCTGGAAAAGTATTTATCATGGAACTGTGAGTTTTGTGTTAAATCCGTCAAGTGAGTTAATATACCTGCGATTTCTTCACCCTTGGGGGTATTACTGATTTTATCCAACTCATCAAAATATATAACCGGATTCATACATTTACTGTTCAACAATATATCTACAATTTTACCCCAAGAACTACCTTCATATGTATATGAATGTCCTTCTAGAAAACTACTGTCTGTTGCACCACCCAATGCCAGAAAAGCAAATGGACGGTTCAATATTTTACTAATCCCTTCTTTTACCAATGTGGTTTTACCCGTTCCCATAGGACCTTGAATCGCAATCGCATTACCAACACTATCCGGATTTGAAATCCATTGACCGACAATCTGCATGATCTGCATTTTGGCATCGTCCAATCCATACACGGCTCCGTCAAGGGACTCTTTTGCTTCCAACATAAATTTTTTACATTTCTCAGGACCATCGTCCATCTTAATAGGTAAGCTTCTATTAACATTAAATGGTATCTTCATAAATGTATCAACCCATTGTTTAATTTTATAGTATTCACCACTTCCAGGATCCATGTGGTTTAAACTATTAATCTTTTTAATAGCGGATGATTTATATTCTACTGGAATATCAGATTCTATTAACTGTAAACGATATGGCGTTTCAACCTTATCATATTCGCTCAAATCTTTCATTTTCTTTAAAACCAATTTTTGTTGTTCTGGCTTTAAACCACTGAAATATTTATAATCGTTGACAGGAGTGCTTGTTTTTAAAAGTGTTTTAAACTTGGATAAGTTTTTACTTTTCCTTTTTTTATCTTCTTTTTTTTGATCTTTTTCATTTTTCTTTTCCAACGCATTCATCATAGTTTCTATCTTTTTATCAAACGCTTTCTTGCCTTTTTTCTTCGTCTTTGACAATTTCTTCATTTCTTCTATCAACTCTTCATATTCTTGCGTTTCCTTATTAACCGATTTCATTCTTGTAGATGGAACTTCTAATGCATCTTCATAATCCTTATTATTTAGTCGTATATCATATGTAACCTCCATTTTCTTTGAAGAATGGTTTTTATAACGATTCACTTTTATAACCTTGCCTTTATAAAAGCCGTCCCAGTCTTTCATTTTAACCATCACAACTTCTCCCTTTTTAAATTTTGTATCATTTTTCGATTTGTTTTTAGAATTTTTCTTTTCTTTACTTTTACCCGATTTGGTATCATCATTATCATCATCATCTTCTTCACTGTCATCACTGGTAATATATTCCTCAATATCATCATATTCGTCGCCATATTCATCGCCATTTTCCATAAAATCTCCAAATGACATTGATGGACCCATCATCATTGGACCAAGGCCATCTTCTTCACCACCATCTCCACTACCAGTGGTAAATATAATGTTAAATTTCATATTTCCATCTTTTAACATATCCAATTCATCGTCATCTAATTCTTCGTCCTCATTTTCTGGAAAATATTCACTATCACTATCGTCTTCATCGGTTGACGACGCTGTCTCCCATTCTGAACCACTATTTTCTTCATCTTCTTCTTCATCTTCATCTTCTTCTTCATCCCATTCAGTTTCATCTTCTTCTTCTTCATCCCATTCACTGTCATCTTCTTGTTCACTTTCGGATACATATTTTTTCTTTGCGACTGCCTTTCTTTTTGCTGCTGGTTTTTTCTTATTTAAACACGGTTTAATTCCCCTTTTAGACTTTGACTTTACCTTAGACAAGACTTTGTTTTCGTATTTACCTTTTTTCAACTTTTCAAACGAACGACGCAGTTTAGATGATTTTTTATCTTCACGATCTGAATCATCTCCCCATTCTGACAACTTGCCTTTTTTTGCTTTCTTTTTTGATTTCGATTTTTTATTTGCTTCCTTAATCGTTTTCTCCTTTTCTTGTTTTTTAAATTGCTTGATTTTTTCCAATTGTTTTAACTTTTCCTTTTTGGTTTTTAAAGGAAATAAGTCAAGTATCATATCATTAATTTCCTTAGGAGTTAAATCCATGTGTTCGCGAGTCATATCTTCAATATGGCTGTAATCACTTTCGGATTCACTGTCTGAAACGCCACTTTGCTTTTTTGACAACATTTTCTTTGATTTATCGGAATCTTTTGGCATAATAATAATAGTTAAATAATAAGTTTTATGTCATTTTAACAAATATGATTAATTGACATCAATTTTATGACTAATTATGAATAATGCTGTGTATATGTTGGTATTGATATAGTTATATTTAATAATTGTTAATAAATGTTATTAAATAAAATTAAATTGATATAAATATATCTATAATCTCTTATAAATATAAAGATGAGTTATTCAGGAAAAAGTAGTGATTTAAATCCGTCTAAAATTATCGGGATACAGTTCAGTGTATTAAGTCCCGAAGAAATAAGAAAAGGTTCTGTAGCAGAGATTACAAGTCGCGATACATATGCAAACAACAAGCCTTGTATTGGTGGTTTATTTGATCCGCGAATGGGGGTATTAGACCCGGGATTATTGTGTCCAACAGATGGATTAAATTACATGCAGACTCCTGGTTATTTTGGTCACATTGAATTGGCTCGGCCAGTATTCTATATACAATATCTTGAAATGGTAAAAAAAATATTGCGCTGTGTGTGTTTTAAATGTAGTAAATTACAAATAAATAAGGAAAAACATAAACACATTTTAAAAATGAGTGCTAAAGATCGGTGGGACTATGTATTTTCAATCGCAAGTAAGGTTACGCGATGTGGTGAAGATATTCAGGGAGGTTGCGGTGCTTTACAACCAAGAAAAATATATAAACAAGATTTAGCAAATATCTATGCGGAATGGCCTACTGTAGAAGGAGTTACTGATGAAAACGGCCAAGATTTAAAAGAAAAGCCTACCGTGCGAATAACGCCTGAAATGGTGATTAAAATGTTTAGACGATTTACCGATGAAGACATCCATTTTATGGGGTTTAGTCCTGTGTGGTCTAGACCCGAATGGTTTGTGTGTCAAGTGTTGGCGGTGCCTCCTCCGGCAGTGCGGCCTTCTGTAAAACACGACGCACAACAAAGAAGTGAAGATGATATATCACACATTATCGTTCTTATAATTAAAATCAACAATACCTTAAAGGATAAACTAAAATCCAACGCGCCGGCAAAACAATTGGAAAACTGGTCAACTGTATTACAATATTATGTGGCAACTATGGTAGACAACAGAATACCTGGTGCTGCACCAGTGGCACAACGTTCTGGACGGGCATTAAAGTCGATTAAAGAGCGTCTTATTGGAAAACAAGGTCGTGTAAGAGGTAATTTAATGGGAAAACGGGTGGATTATAGTGCTCGCTCGGTTATTGGACCGGATCCTCAGTTAAGTATTCGAGAATTAGGTGTTCCTATTAAAATCGCGAAAAACATTACATTTCCAGCAAAGGTAAATAAGCGCAATATTAACTTCCTTACAAAGCTTATGTTGAATGGTCCCGATAAATATCCCGGAGCAAACATACTACAGCGTGAAAATGGCGAAAGTATTTCGTTGCGATATGTTGATCGTAATTCTGTGAAGCTGGAATATGGTGATGTAGTCCATAGACACATGTTAAATGGCGACCCTGTATTATTTAATAGGCAACCTACGCTACATAGAATGTCTATGATGTGCCATATCGCTAAAATCATGAAAGAAGGTAATACATTTAGAATGAATGTAGCAGACACTAAACCGTATAATGCCGACTTTGATGGTGATGAAATGAATTTACATATGCCACAAGACGAACAAAGTCAAGCAGAGCTGCTTCATTTGGCTGCTATTCCTCATCAAATTATTAGTCCAGCAAACAACGCATCTATTATTGGAATATTTCAGGATTCTTTATTGGGTTGTTATCGATTTACACGTCAAGATATCAAGTTTTCATCGCGTCAAGCAATGAACTTAATGATGTCTAATAATAAGCCTAATGTGGAGTTGTTTAAAGACCCTAATAAAAAAACAACTAATTTTGAGTTGCTCTCTGATATTATGCCCCCAATGTCTGTTAAATTCCCCAATTCACAATTTGATTCCGATGAAGATAGAAGAACCACAAACAATATAGTGGAAATTGTGAATGGAAAGTATTTGCGAGGACAATTGGATAAGGGTGCTTTGGGTGGTGGTTCAAAAGGATTGATTCAAAGCATATTTAATGACTTTTCACACCGTAGCTCATCTGATTTCATTGATCGCATTCAGTTTCTTGTAAATGATTATATGAAATCAAGTTCATATAGTGTAGGTGTAAGTGATTTAATAGCGGATGGCGACACAAATAAAAAAATCACAACGGTGATGTCTTCTAAGAAAAAGGAAGTGTATAATTTGATTGATCAATTGCGATTATCTGTATTTGAAAACAATACGGGTAAATCAAATTCAATTGAGTTTGAAACTAAAGTAAATTCAATCTTAAATAACGCACAAGAAGAAGCGGGTAAGATTGGTCGAAAAAGTTTGTCAAAGGACAATCGATTCCTGATTATGGTAAATGCTGGTAGTAAAGGTTCGAATATCAATATTCTGCAGATGGTGTCTTGTTTAGGGCAGCAAAATGTGGATGGTAAGCGTATTCCATATGGATATGAAGATAGGACATTGCCACATTTTAAGAAATATGATGACTCACCTGAAGCCAGAGGATTTGTGGAAAGTTCATTTATACAGGGGCTTACACCCGAAGAGTTGTATTTTCATGCTATGGGGGGTCGTGTCGGTTTAATTGATACGGCTGTTAAAACATCGCAAACTGGATACATTCAGCGACGATTGATTAAAGGATTAGAAGATTTAAAATTAACATACGATATGACGATCCGAAATAATAAAAATAAGATTATACAATTTTCATATGGTGATGATAACATTTCACCGATGAATGTTGAAAATCAATCATTACCATTGGCCAAGATGACGCTGGAAGATATTTACATGCATTATCAAATTCCTAAAAATATAAAAGATGACGACATATTGTCAGTGTTTACCAAATCAGCGATTAACAAAATGAAGAAAGAAAAGGTGAAGTTAAGTAATAAAACAAAGGAAATGATTGATACGATGGTAGATGTTAGAGATGATTTGATTAAACATGTATTTAATTATGAAGGAAACGCAACGGTTCATATTCCAGTACATTTTACCAGATTGTTAAATAATGTGATCGAGCAATTGTCATTAAAAAATAATATGGTAGACATTACTCCAATGGAAACATATACTATAATCGATGAAGCATATAAAAAGTTGGAACATAATGAATTAACGAAGCCATCTCGGTTGTTTAAAATCGCTTGGTATTACAATTTATCTCCAAAGAAATTGTTAATCATGCATCGTTTCACCAGAAAGGCGCTGAATATTTATATTGAATTGTTGATTTACAACTACAAAAAAGCCATCGCTCATCCTGGTGAAATGTGTGGGATGATAGCAGCACAGAGTATAGGTGAACCAACTACGCAGATGACGCTGAATACTTTCCACTTTGCGGGGGTAGCCAGTAAGTCAAATGTCACTCGTGGGTTACCTAGAATCGAAGAAATATTGTCGTTGTCTGAAAATCCCAAAAATCCTTCCGTTACTATTATGTTAAAAGATGAAGACAAAGAAAATATTGAAAAAGCACAAGAGTTGAAATACAAAATGGAATACACTAATTTGCGTGATATAGTTGACACTGTTACGATATGTTTTGACCCCAAAAAAGATGATACGCTGATTGATAGTGATAAAGAGTTTGTTAACCGATTCTTAGCATATGAATCTATGATATGTCAATTAGGAGCAGAAGAAGGCGATAGTAGCACGAGTAGTGAATTTTCAAAATGGATTATTCGTTTTGAAATGTCAAGAGAGCAAATGTTGGATAAAAACATCACCATGGATGATGTTGATTTTGCTATTAAAAATGCAATGAAAGATAAAATACAATGTATATACAACGATTTCAATGATGAAAACTTGATATTTAGAATTCGAATAACATCAAACACTCAATACAAACACAGTAATTTAGATCAAACGGATGAAATATTTAAGTTGAAAAATGTGCAAAATCAATTGTTAGATAATATTATTTTGAGAGGTGTTAAAAACATTCCAAAGATTATACTAAGAAAAGTAGTTAACTACATGACAAAAGAAAGTGGAAATTATGTTCCAAAGGATATTTGGGTGTTGGATACCGTTGGCACTAATTTAATTGATATATTGGCACAAGATGAGATTGATGCTGATAATACTACAAGCAATGATATTCAAGAAGTGTATAAAACGCTTGGTATTGAAGCGGCTAGACAATCTATTTACAATGAATTATTGGAGGCGATAGATGGCACATATATCAACTACCATCATACTTCAATGTTAGCGGATAGAATGACTTGTTCTAAAAAGTTGATAAGTATATTTAGACACGGTATTAATAATGATGATATTGGTCCAATTGCAAAAGCATCGTTTGAAGAAACTCCCGAAATGTTCTTAAAGGCGGCTAGACATGCTGAATTAGATTTAATGACTGGAGTATCATCTAATATCATGTGTGGTCAGTTTGGATATTTTGGAACAGGTAGTTTTCAAGTATTATTAAATACGCAGAAATTGAGCGCAATTCAATCATCGGTCGAATATAAAAAGAAGTCATCTGTTGAAGATATATTGGATGAAGATGAAAGTGGTGAATGTAGTATTAACAATATCTCAATTACCAACACAACTGTAAACTTAAATGAAAGTAATACAGGGCAATTAGATGATGATTATGATTTAGACATATAAATACAAAATAACGGTATAAAGTAATTAAATAATGATATCGACAAATAAATAACAGCAAATTAACAGCAAAATAACAGCAAAATAACAGCAAAATAACAGCAAATTAACAGCAAAATAACAGCAAAATAAATAAAAATATATAATAACAATTATATGTTTTTATTTCACTAGCATTTTCATTACATCTACAATATTTTTATATTACCATTATGTATTAAAGAAAATGGCAAATAGTATAATTTATTATTTAAAAAGGGTCTATAATAAAGAAGGCAAAGAACCTCATATATCTTGTTTTTTAAATTTCTTGAAAAGTGATTTAATGTTTTTTTACACTTATGCTACATTATGTGGTAATCCAATTGAAGGAGAAGAAGAATTATTAAGAAAATACATGAAAGCAAAACAAACCAAGGAAGCCTTAAGCAGATTTATATATTTGTGCAAAATAAAAAAAGCAAAGAAAAGTGTCGAATATGATTTGTATTTTAATTCACTAGATACGATTAAACCACATCAAAAAATGGAATTGTTTTCAAACAATACTATATATTATTTTAGATTAAGTGACATCATAAATATGTGGGAGAGTTGTTTACTTAAATGCGATAACATGTTTTGTTGTCCAATTAAAATGAAAAACCCATATACAAATATAGAATTTACGGATGCTAATTTGCACAATATATATCAAAGTATTTTGTGTAGCCATTACCAAATACCTAAATGGATTACGCTTTTTTTTGAAGCAGATTTTAATATTACCACCTTTTCATATAACAATTATACCTTATTAAAAGAGGTAGCAATTGATGACTTTATGAAAAATGGCTCAACCTTTGAAAAATTTGAAAATATCATTAATATGACACACGAATATAGAGAATATATAGATTACATTACAATTGATACACCAATGACGTTTGTAGAAAAACGGCGAATTGTTAGAAAGTTGTCTCCTTTTTTAAAAAATTATTTATATGGAGAATATAGCTGCCATCCTTTAAAGAAAAAAAGGTGTAAAAATCTGGCGAGACGAGGATTGAAAAATTATTTTGATGAAAACGATGATATACAAACTTATAGACATCGCCCATTTCCTATTAGATTGTTAAATAGTCATTTCGGCGAACAATCCAATTCTAGAATTAGTCGACGAGCTTCTGTATTAAATAGTATCACACCTAGCATTAATTTAAATTTGCCACCACCACCTCCTCCACCAATTACATTACCTTCCATCGCTGAAACCAATATTGTATCATTAAATCCAAACGAACAAATAGAAAATTCTACCCAACATCATACCAATACAGTATCACAACCTCCGCCAGTTATAAGGACTACAAGAGATGACCGTGCCATTGTTGGAAATCATCGTAGTGGGAGTTTATTTAATTTAAATTTAAATAGACGACAAACGATCGACCCTTTCTCTCCCAGTTTCACTTTAAATAGAACACCCCGCCGTGCAACCCAAAATAATAGTAATGCGACAAACTCATTTAATATGCGAATGTTTAATCGATAAATAAAATATTATATATATGTTATCTTATTTATTGCTTTGTTATGTGTTTTATGATTTGTTATGTGTTTTATGATTTGTTATGTGTTTTATGATTTGTTATGCCTTGTTTATTTGTTAATTTTAATTTTAGGATTTTTCTTACCTTTGTCTTTTTTATCTTCTTTAAATTTCTCAAATTCATTTTCAAATGATTCATATACAGTATAATCGTTGGTTTTTTCTTTAAATATCAAATCAATATACTGCGTCGCATTTGGTGAGACCGAATGTTTAAGTATTTTTTTTACTGGTTCGGATGATAGTTTTATTTGATATGAACCACTGGTTGATTTTAGTAACCCGACATCAAATGGAATATCAAAATCTTTTCTATAATATTTATTTATTCCCATATTATTTCTATTTCCATATTTATCATAGTAATCACTTAATAAAAATTGTTTAAATCCAATAATGTAACATATATCGCTATTATTTTTATTTGTATATAAATTATTTTTACTAGGTTTATCTGGTTTATTTCCTATACTAGATGTATTAAATGTAGTATATAATGGGTCATAATGTTGGATTCTAGAACTTGCATAGGCGGTTTTAGTATTATCAACAGTTCCGTGTATAATACATGGTATTTTAAAATAGTCGCATAATAAATAAAATTCAAATTCTGTCAAGTAAAAAGACGGCAATAACATTATATTAAATAAATGTTTCCACTGTTTTTCTTCATCTTGATCTATATCCCATACAATACTTTTGTTGCGATGGGTTAATTTTAATATATTAAAGTAGTTGGTGGTTTCTTTTATTTCTCCGGGTTTTGTAACAATTACATTATCTTTGTTTAATGTTATTAAAATATGCAATAAAGTATAACATATGTCTTGTTTGGATATTTCACGCTGTTTATAATCATAAAATATTTCTTTAAATATATTCCAAGTGCAATTTATTTTTGTTTTATCTACCCTTGTCGGTGCAGACATTTTATGAAAAACAAGTGATTTATTTATGTCATAGTTGTTAAACAACTTTTTAATTGTATTTTTATTAGATGATTTACTAAACCCACATGTCCTAGGAGCTTCACCTACTTCATTTCCGGAAACATATTTCTCTATGTTTAGTTTATCTATTATATCATCTTCATCTGCTTTCTTGTCCGCCTTTTTTTCTGCTTTCTTGTCCGCTTTTTTTTCGGCTTTCTTGTCCGCTTTTTTTTCTGCTTTCTTGTCCGCCTTTTCATCCGCCTTTTCATCCGCTTTTTTATCCGCCTTTTTTTCGGCTTTCTTGTCTGCCGTTTCATCATCGTGTTCCGTTTTGTAATCTAATTTAAAATTATGGTTGTATTTCTTTGTTTTTACTGGTTTTGTAAATCCAACTTGGTTTGTATTAACATATTGATTTGCGGTTTTTAATATAACATCTGTTAAATAATCTTCTAGTTCTTCTTCTAGTATTATTATTTCATTTTTATTAATTGAATACTTGATAACATCTATACTAGTCACAGATTTATTATATAAAATATAGTTTTTTAATCTGGGAAATCGTATTAGTTCATCTACTATTTTGATAATGTATTTTTCTTTATTATCCAACCCATCTATTAGATTTTTACTTGGTAAATTAATTAAACCGTCGTTTATGTTGTTAAAACAAATTGTCTCCCCGTTTCTAATTTGTTCATATAGTTTGTTTAAAATTACATTTTGATAAATAACATATTTAATTGTTTTATCGTTCAACTTTTCAATTGTCTTTTTTATTTTATTAAACTTAGTTTTATATTGTTTTAATGTATCGGATGTTTTTACCTTTTGGGAATCTAATATATCAATAATATCTTGTCTATGGGCACCATTTTTTTCACTATTAATAGTTTTTTTCAACATGTTACGAAAGCACATATAAAAGTTTTTTTCTAATAAAAAATTACGAACCTTGGTAACGCGTTCTATATCTTCTATTGATGCTTTTAATATGTCTTTATCTGAAAAATATTCACTATTTTCAGTTATGTTTATTACACTTTTTTTATCTGAAATGAATGAACCCGACCTGGTTTTCATTGTAAATATCTGCGGATCGTATTCATATTGACTTGTTGGAACAACTTGATTTGTTTCTGTTATAAACCCTGACACATTTATTTGATCGGAAACTAATATTTTTAATGGATGGCATGGAATGTCGTATTTTTTCGCTATATCAATTAATAAGTTAAATGTATCATAAGCATTAAATAAAATGTCTTTGGAGTCGACATGTTTATGATTTAAATCAATGATAATGGGTGATGGATGACACGGAATATATACATTTTTATTTTTTATTTTCACAATAATTGCGATAGTTGTAAAGTTATAATGAACCACTTGATTTATTACTTCTGCATCTTTAATGGTAGCAATTTTTTCAATTAATTGTTTCGCAGATATGTTTTTATTGAAATCATATTTGGTAGGTATGCTAGGTTTTAAAGAACATCCTTCGACTATTTTGTTTTTTATATCAGAAAATAGCGTATTTATCATTGTGTCCTTCATTAAATCAGTATAATCAAATAATATTTGTGTGGTTTGGCTTGCGTTTTTCTTACTATCATACAAAACAATAGGTTCAAAAAACATACCTTCTTTATATAACATTATAGTTGGTTTAAATTCTGAAAAAATCTCATCTGAAAATGTATGTTTGGGACATATGATTTCTATTTTATCTGTAATATCATTTTGTGGTGAATTGAAAATCACCAAGTTTACTCCTGCTTCAAATAACACACCTGCTTCATTATCCGTATCCGGTTTACATATAAAATCCCATAAATAAGTATAATCTATACTAATATTATCATCTTTAATATAATTCACAAAATTAAAATATGAATTTACAAGTTTATTTTTTAATTCTTCTATAGTCATAAAATCATTAACAATATCATGATGTGTATCTTTTTTCAATGTTTCGATAAGATTGTTTTCCTTTTTTTTGCTGACCTTTTTTGAGCCGTCATAAAATATGTTTATTAATTCACCTTTAAAGGCTAATACAAATTTAGAAACAGAAATTTTGTCTAATAGCATATTTTTTAATGTAGATAGTTTTTTTCCAATTATTCGTGCAATATTTTCTAAAAAAGATTGACTATTGTTTCTTTTTATACCTAACCTCAGTAAACACGAAGCACCTGGTTTTAAAGTTGAATCACGCGGAGGATTATTATAGCACAAAGTTTCAGTATTGTACTGTATAAATTTTTTAAGAGATGGTTTAATATATCCAAACTCGTCTGGATCCAATGGAAATTTCAATGATTTCAATAAAACCGTTTTTGCTTTTTTGACTGGCTTTTTTCTGGGATTTTTTCCAGGTTTTTTCGCGGTGTCCGTTTCCGTTTCCGTTTCAGTATCATCTTGTTTACGAAGACCAGTATCATCTACTGGTTGTTGTCCCATACATTTTTTATATCTTTCATTTGTTGCTTTTTTAAACAAGATATCATCCACATCTTTTCTATCAACTTCTGTATTTTTTTTTCTTTTGTAACTAGGTATCATGTCGATTTTTTCTAGTTTTTTAGATCCGTTTTCTTTTATATCAGTGATAACGATGTTTTCACCTTTTTTTGTAAGTGTAAAAGATGGACCAACTCCTTGCCATTTTTTGGCAAATTTCTGGACATCTTCATCATCTTTCACTGAATCGTCTATTGTTATCTCTCCCATTTTTTTACCAGGTTCATATACATGTTTAAAAAATTTACCTTGATCGCTTTTTCTTTTGTCTCTTGTTTCTTTTGAATCTTCTGGGAACCCTTCATATTCTATAGGCTCTTTAAAACAACAGGGAGCACATAGATTTTTTGGATGTTTATCTGGATTTTGCACTACTGGAAAAAAAGGTTTATATATTAATGGATTATCCGACTTACTACTATTATGTAGTTTTTCATCCGTTAATTCTACAATTCTTTTACCTTTTTGAAGTTTTTTTGCATTTTTAGGGTTAACGGCATCCCATCCACCACATTCACCGTCATTTATTTGTTGAAATGAAATACTTCTAGATTCATTATTATCGTCTTTAAAACACCAATAACGAGGGCATATGTAGTTATATCCTCTGTATTTAACAACTCCATCGTATGATTTTGAATTGGATTTTTCATCGGCTTTTTCGATTTTTTTTAATTCATCATCATTTACAACGATTGGTTGTCTTTTATGCTGCCAAGGACAGCTTCTAGAATAACTTAAATAATTTTTATTTTTTAATTCTTCTCGTGATAATACAAATACATCATTATCTCTTGTTTTTAAACGGTTGGTAAACCAGTTATTTTTTCCTTGCAGCGAAATAGATGTTAAATCTATATTAGAATTACCCGCGCCACCGGATAAAGAATCGGATAAAGAACCAGATAAAGAATCTGGAAGGTCGTTCATATTTATATCTATATCTATATCTATATTTGAATTAGTGTCTTCATGTTTTTTATCACCTTTGTCAGTTGATTCTTCACCATTACTTACATCGTCTTCATTACCAAAAAATCCAGTCACCAGATCACTGACATCATCGTCTTCATCATCACTATCAGAACCCATTAATCTAGTATCAATATCTTGTTCTCTCTGTAGTTGGCTTTGTTCTGTTATATTTTCTTCTATATCCTTTTGCTCGCCGATTTTAACACACTCTTCAATAGGAGCGTCTAGATTATTGATATTAATAAGAGCATTAATGTATTTTTTTATAATGTCATTTGAAATGTAAGTAAAATCATTAATATGTTTAACCGTAAATAATCGTTTTATATCGATGTTAATGTAATCGGTATTTTTGGTTTCAATTGAAATATCAAAGCCAGGGTTATTTTCTATTTTGATTTTTTTATTTTCAAATGCTTCTTGTTGTAATCTAGCTTCCTTTATGAAATCTTTTATTTTCTCTTCAGCATTTTCTTGCGATAAATTAAAATTAGTTGTAACAAGTTGAATAATTTCAGTTGTCGGTATACCTTCTTCAAATTTCAAATTAATAAACGATTGTATATCGGTCATTTGTTGATAAAATGAAACGCGTTTGTATTTTAAATCGTATTTATTTTCCTTTTTATCTTTATTTATAACAGAAAATATAGAAGAACTGCATTTTAAATTTTTAAAAGATAATTCACGAACATCATCTGTATAAAATGATATATTAAACTTGTTTAATTCAATATTACCACTTGTTAATGTTTTTAAATAATATATGTTTTTTTTATGAATAAATAAATTTACAATATCTATTATGTATTTTTGTATGATTGGAAATAAAATAGATTCAATGTTTGTAATGTTGTATTTTAACTTTGGTTCAAGCTTAATTTGAATATCTCCATTTTCTAATATAATACAATAAATTTCTTCGTTGATGTCAATGTCGGATACCTTTGTTAAATCTAAAAAAAATCCAATACGGTTATTATATAATATGTTTTCCGATATGTTTTTAATTTTTCTAGCACTTTCTTTATTGTCAACATATAATGTAGGTATTTTCATACCCTTATCTGAAATATAATCATCTGTATATAAACGATATATACTTTCTAGATTTTTTCCTGGATTAAATTTTATTAATGGTACAATATTAGTCGAGTTTATTTGTTTAAACATTATATCCAGAGGCAATTTAAGGGATTCGCTGGGTTGAATTGTAAAATAAAGATAGTTTATTTTGTATTGTAATTTTTCAATATTTTCCATTGAATAGGTATGTAACAAATCAATGTTTTTGTTGTAATCGTGGAATATTTTTTTATATTCCTTTTCAGAGTTTGATTTAAGTTGTGTTTTGTTGGAACGAATGTCGCTTAATGAATTTATGTTTTGTGATACAAGGGTTGGGAAATATAATTCTAATATGTATTTTTCTGGTATGTCAAATGACTGTGTTTTAAAAAATTCAAGCAATTCATCTGCAAAGCAAAAATAAATATCATTATCTTCAGGCTGATATTTAAATAACAATTGTTTGTTTTCGGTGTTTACATACCGCTTCATATCATCTTCAATATTTTCATCTACTTGTTTTAAAAAATATGGGTTATGGTTAAATATGTATCGTCGCTTATAAAAAGCGGATATACCAATCGGTTTTATTATGCTTTTTTCCGTATCGTTCCATAATGTGCTATTTTTGTAAAAATTATTAAGTTGTTTTGTTGAAATGTTATTCGGCTTTTTTAAAAACTCGTGTTTGGTTGTATTTGTTGCTATATTTGATACAAATCTTTCAAAAATTGGATTCGATAACTTAAAATTATCATTTTGTGTAAGAATAGAATAGTATACGGTTTGATTTAATATTTGTTTTGATTTACAAAATAAATAAACTTCGCCGTGAGACTGATTATCAAATAAACTAGCTAATTTGTGTTTTATGTTTATTATCATGTCGTCTTCGTATATGAGTGGTGTTTGTGTGGATGATTTTGAACTTGGTGTGTCGTTAAATGTATATGTTTTTTTTATATCACTACCATTTATGTGATGAAATTTATATATATTTGACATGTATATAAATATATTTGATTATATTTATGTATATAAAATGAATATAATTGTTGCAATGTGTAGAAATAGGGGTATTGGAAAAAATGGTGTTATTCCTTGGGCGTTAAAGGAAGACATGCAGTTTTTTAAAAATAAAACGATTGGAAGTGGAAACAACGCAGTTATAATGGGTAGAAAAACATTTGAAAGTTTAAATAGAAAAGATGGTCTTCCTAAAAGAGATAATTATGTTATATCGTCTAGACCGTTATTTGATAAACATGCACGAAAAAATTGTTTTTTATATAATGATATTGGTAATGCTTGTCATGATATTATATCAAGAAAAAGCCAGTATGATGATGTGTGGGTGATTGGGGGACAGCAGATATATAGTTGGTTTTTAACTAACAATTTAATTAAAGATGTGTATATAACTAGTATTGTATTAGAAGCTGACTGTGATTGTTTTTTTCCGGAATTATCAAGCAAATTTACTAAATTACATAGCGGAAATATTTTGTGTTCTAAACATAAAGATTTACAGTATAATATTGATGTTTATAGAAATAAAGAATATGAAAAATCGGGATATAATTATGATTTATTACGGAGGATTGATTTTATAAAAACATATGGTGCATTATAAATCAAAGTAAGGGTTGTCGCTAATACTCATACCACAATACGGTTGGGGATTTTTTTTATAATCAACTGGGTGATAAATCCCTTCTTTTTTTGCTTCTTTTAATAGAAATTTAAAGTTGCTCCAGAATTCGTCGGTGTGTCCAACTGTTTTTGTTGCTAAATGAGATAACTCATGTATCGCTACAAAGGTCAATGTATTTTCATCTATTAATTGGTTGCCATGTTTGGTAGTGGTGGTGCAGAATGCTAACTTCTCTCCCTTATTTTCAGAATAAGCTGTATACGAACTGGTTGGTAGTGTTTCGTATATTTTTTTAGGGTTGAAATTTTCATGTAATCGTTTTACATTTTCCCGGTCTGGATATGTTTTTTTCATATGTAAAACCAGCGCTTTCATATTATTTGTTACTTTTGCCAAAAGATCTGCAACTAATTCTAATTTGTCTCGTTCTCTTACGCAATACTTATTACCGTCTACATCGGATACAATACACTTTAATTGAAACATATCAGACTCATGATATATTTTAAGTATTATAATCACTACAAAAATAATAACAATGATGCCAAAAATACCTATATTCATACTTATATATAATGACTAAAATAAGAATTTCAAATTAAATAAGTAGAGAAATAACAGTAATGATTGTGGTAGGTTAGAATATGATAGGATAGGTTAGAATATGATATGATATGCTATGCTATGCTATGTTAGTTTATGTTAAGTTTTATAATATAATTGTAGTTATATAATTATATTATTACATGAATATTTATTACATGGTTATTTATTATTTAAGAACGGCTACCAATTTCCAAAGGACGGCGGTAACTGTCGGTGGTAATGGTGCTGGTGTTCCATGGTCCGGTATTGAGTTGAGGATTAGGGGGTTCACTGCGAACTTGTAAGTTAGCATTTCTTAAACTGGTTCCAACGGTGTTGATGCCGATGTGATGACCGGCGCGCAACAAGTTGACATTCATTAAATCACCCGAACCAGATGGATTCATCTTTGAGAATTCACTGTTACTATCAGCGGGTAGAAGGTCTTTGGGGTCACTGATTTGCTTGGATGCGCAACTAGGGGGCATGTTTTGCATATCGGTGTTTAATCCATTGACATTTGCTTCGGTGGGTTGATCGGCAACCGATGGTTGATAGTTAGAAGAAGCCATCTTCGTTTCTTCCTTATTATCCTTCATGTTATCCATCGAGTCCAAGCCTAAACTAGATTTAATACGCTCATAGTCCATTACAACATATACAACTGCTACAATTGCTAAAACAACTAAAATATTTCCACCGTTCTTTGATTTAAACATTGCTTTCATATCTTTTAAAAAAGCCATTTATATAAAATCAAAACATAAAATTTTTTTACAAATGTGGTTTATTTAATTGTTATTTGTTTGCTAAATAAAAATTAAATTAAAAAGTAAAAGTAAAATTAAAAAGTAAAAGTAAAAGTAAAATTAAAAAGTAAAAGTAAAATTAAAAAGTAAAAGTAAAAAGTAAAATTAAAGTAAATTAAAAATCGAAATTTGGAAAATTCTCATCTTCATCGTCATTTATTTCCTCAATCATATATTTATTTTTTATTTCCTTTAATTCTAAATATGCTTGTATGGCTTTTAACCTGGCTTCTTTTGCTTTTTCCACCGCTTTATTGTAAATATCTAAATATACTGTATCCGGTTTTTTCAACAAAACAGCATCTTCTTCTTCAGGCATTCCAATATCTACTTCTTTTATTTCTAAAGTATCGGTATCGGGTTCTTTATTAATTAATGTATTAATATGTTTTGATATTTCTTGTGAATCTATTTGTTGTTTGGGATGTTGCTGGGGTTGTTGTTGGGTTGACTGTTGTGTTGTCTGTTGTGTATGTCCTTCGCGTGAACCTGTGTGTAAAGTTACATGTTCATCTTCTACATCATTTGCGTCATCACTTACTTCCGTATCATTTGTATCTTCTGTATTTTCTAAATTTATGGTATTTTCTGCGGATGTTTCATTACTGTCTTTGTTTAAATCAAAAGATGAATCTAGTGTGTCGTCCATTAAATTTGTGTGATTATCTAATATCTCTAAATCATCTGTAGTATCTTCTGCTATATCTTCTGCTATATCTTCTGCTATATCTTCTGCTATATCTTCTGCTATATCTTCTGTTGTATCTCCCATTTCATCATATGTGTTTTTAAATGATGATTGATTATCTTGTTTTTCAAGGAGTTCAATATTGTTTTTTTCTAAATGATCTTCACTATTTTCTTTGATAATACTGTTGTTGTTGTTGATTGTTTGCTTGTGTGATAATTGTTTTGGTTGTGCTACACTTATTAAACATTTATTAAAAATAGGCGCATCTTCTAAGACCATAACCTGTCTTAAACAATAATTAATGTGAAAACTACTGCTGGAAAATTTAAGTCCGGTCACTTCTACAATTGTAATAATATTAGAAGAGGGTGTAATATCTTCCATACTAATTTGTTCTTGATCACTATTATAAACACTAATTGTTGATTTAACATTTTTAGAGTTGCCAACATATGTTCTTAAATAAAAGTTTTGCTTGGTTTGTTTTATGCTTTCATTCCAGTTATACTCGATGTCTTCAAGTGTTGGGGGATCTTGAAACCATAATTCGCTTTTTTCAAACACTTTATCGCGGATAATATTTTCCATGGTTTCAATTGTGTCAATTACATTAGTATCGTCGTATTTAAATAGTAAATCACAGTAAAACCGCTTTCCACTGCTGACAATTCCTTTTTTTGTAGAACATCTTGGCATTTGAAACAAAATTGGATTGTTGTTTAATGTTAGTTTTGCTAAATAAGACCCCCCCTGAATAGGCATCGGGGAGTGTAATTTTAAATTAGACATATAATCTTCGTCGGTATTATTGATATCGATTAAATACTCCATTAATTTTATTAATTATAATTATTTTAACTTTAATACGATATTCATGTAAAATATTTATATTCGTAAAAAATATAAATGGATGTCAAGGAACGAATAATCCAAGAATGCTTGGAGGTTTTGGGGAGAGAAGATGTTAAAGATGAGATAAAAAATATAACAAAACCTTTGATTGAATTAATTTTAAAGGAAATATATCCATATATCTACATATCAATTATATTTGTATTAATAAGTTTTTTGTTAATTTTAGGCATATTTGTTATTTTACTGCGTAATAAAATTAATTTTTTATCTTTCATTAAAAAGAAAAATTTTATGTAGTGCTATTATATAATATGGCAAAAACTATGAGATCAAAAACCATGAAACGACATAACAAAGGCAAGTCGATGAAACATCATCGCAAGGGTAAAGGTAAGTCGATGAAACATCATCGCAAGGGTAAAGGCAAGTCGATGAAACATCATCGCAAGGGAAAAGGCAAGTCGATGAAACATCACAAAAAAACAAAAAAGCATCATAAGCGTAAGGTGCAACGGGGAGGTATGCTTTCCATTTTAAAGGATGCATTGGTTCCATTTATACTTACGGGAAGTGTAATGAAACTAAATAAAAAGAAGGGAAAGAAATAAAAGAAATAAAAGAAATAAAAGAAATAAGATTAAAATAAATATATTAAATAATACTAATTAATATATTTAAATGAACTTTGAAGAAGATATAAAA
>Ga0209307_1000453_pt1 | contig 28839 bp, 25 predicted proteins | sample COGITO_mtgs_1105_FD_185519 | JGI IMG/M metagenome (GOLD analysis project Ga0209307, IMG submission 185519) | Pelagic marine microbial communities from North Sea - COGITO_mtgs_110530 (SPAdes) (version 2) | ecosystem: Environmental > Aquatic > Marine > Epipelagic ... | reverse complement strand
AGGAAATGGCGATATTACTAAAACGCCAGATTCTGAATTTGAAAAACACAAAGGTTCTGTAAAACTAATATTTGCTGGATTTCCATGTCAAGGATTTTCAAATGCTGGAAAGAAACAAGCAGATGACCCAAGAAACACATTATTTAAAGAATTTCTTAGAGCGACACGATTGATTCATCCTGATTATATTATTGGTGAAAATGTAATGGGATTACAAACAAAATATACTATTACAGATGATAGTATTGTTGCTTTTACTAAATTAGTAAATATAGATGATGTTAAACATTATTTAGAAAAGTATCATTTAGTATCTCTATTTCCAAAAATATATACATTGGTGTGTGATAATATCTATGATATATTAGAATTACTATCTGAAATGACAAATCTGAAAAAAAAACTATTAGCTAACGATAAAGATATTAAATCATTACTTAATACTTTATATTCGGAATTAAAATTGATTATAAAAGACATAAAAAAAAATGAATATTCTATATTAAGTCATAGAACAACGGTTAATTCAGAATCGATTAATGTGTTGTATGATAAATATGATCATTTGAAAAAAAAGCAAAATTGTTTGGACAAAATACAATATTACTATAGTATATTAAAAATAAGTTATATTGATATTATAAAACAATCGTTTGAAAATATAGGTTACAACATAAAATATGAGGTATTAAAAACAGAAGACTATGGTATCCCACAAGAGCGAAGACGTCTTATAATAGTAGGAATAAAAAATAAAATCAAAAAGGAATTTACTTTTCCAACTAAATTAGATATTAAACCTAATTTGAACAATATTGTAACCTTTGATATGACAGGTAGTATTAAAATAAATAAAGAAGATTTTGATATGACTCAAATACCTGAAGAATGTATATTAACAGATATGGATAATGATGAAAATGGATGTGAATGTAATGGGAAAAGTATATGTAAATATAAACCACATCCTAATTTAAAATTGTTAGCAAAAGATAAAGATTATGTATATAATGGTATTACCTACCCAAGACGATTGTCTTTTGGAAAGAGAGATTCATCAATTCATGGTGAAATAATTGATATTAGAACACCATCAAAGACAATTATTTGTACTTATGCTAGACAACCAAGATTATTTGTACCACTAAAAAACAAACATGGCTATTATCTTAGATGTTTATTACCAAATGAATTAAAACAAATTCAAGGATTTCCAAAAGATTATAAATTAGTTGGAAATACCTCCCAACAAATTGTACAAATCGGAAATGCGGTTCCACCACCATTAATCACTATGATTATAAAAAAATTAATATAGATATGTTTACTATTATTTTAAATCTAACCGTATATTCGAAAATCCACTACCTTTACCCCATCGTAATATAGCTTTAAATGTATAGTCATCTTCACAGATGAATTCGAATATTAAATCTTCTTTTTTTATACATTTTACATCTAATATAGTTTTTGAATATATTTGATTGTACCATTTATAATTAAAATTATTAGAATCATTTATATCTCCAAACGTTTGTAACCATCCTTCTTTATCTTTCAAACAATTATTATATTCTTTTTGTACTTCTTTAATAAATTGGTCTTTGTGTGGTTCAAAATCGAATAAATCATTTACCATTTTTCGATAATCCATTGGTGAACCAAATTTTCCATTCATACTTGTATATTTATTTTTATTACTATGTGGATGTTTTAATCTATAGTTTTTTTTTAGTTCTAATCCAAAATCTGAGGTTGGATCGCCACATTTAAATGCATCTTTCTCTGTCCATATATCAAATGATGGAGGTTCTATAGTTGTATATTTTGTTATAATAGTTAGATTAGATATAATAGTATCATACCATAATTTAGCATAATACTGAGTAATGCTAAATTTATTTCCGGGTCCATTCAAAAATTGTACACCAATAAACCATGGTTTAGTTGTATTTAAAATAGTTGATTTAAATTTTTCAGAACTTTTAACTTCAATTTTTCGGTGTGTTTTGTCAATGTGATGTACCAATATATCATAATGATCGGTATTATTTCCAGCTTTTTCAACGGTATCAATACTTTGACTGTAGTGTTTATTGTAATCATATTTCATTTTTAAGCCTATAGTTGTTTTAGAATTAATATGGTGACAAATATTTCTAATACGTATTGTTTCTAATTGTCTTGGAGTTTTTTTCGAGTTAAAAATTGTATTAGTTCTTGTTTGTTAATATTAACTATATTGTTAGTTGTATATTTATTTAAAAAATGTTGTAATGCTGACATTAAAATTATTAAATAAATTCATAATACATTTTAAATCAATTTTTTAATACTAAAGATAAATAATGTATATATTCAATGAATGGAATACTATGTATTTCAAGTAAAAATGATATAAGTTTAGATACTTATTTAAATTATTTAGATTATATCCAACATCGTGGTACTCAATCATTTGGTTATTTGAATGATTATATAATACATATTGATGGGTTAATACATGATTATAAGAATTACGATAATTTTACATCAAAACTATTTTTAGGATATACTACAAACAATAAAATAAATACTTATTTTGAATGTATCTTTGGTAAAATTTATATTTTAACAGATGGAGACTTTGAATGTCATAATTCACCATTTGACTTGTTAAAAGATTATATTATATTTAATTGCGAAAATGGTGAATCATTTGAATCATTGTTAATTGAATTTATAAAACACATCGATACAGCATTTTCTATTATAGTATATATTAATAACATTATTTATGTAATGCGAGATAAAAAGGGTATAAAACCATTAATGTATACAATAAATAAATACGGCATACATATAGCATCTGAAATAAATGGATATTTCAAATATGTCAAAATAAATGATGTTGAACCAGGGGCACTCTTAAAAATAGAACATTTAAAACTATCAAAAATTAACGAAGAAAAATCCATTATAAAACACTGCTTGTACGAGTATAGTGATATAATGAATAAAAACACAGTATCTAATACTATTAATATAACAGAATTTAGAAATTCATTAGGATTAGCATTAGCATTTCAAGAATTATCATCTATATTAGAAACTAAATTTAGATTTGTTGTATTAGGTATTCCAAATAATAGCATACATATTGCTAAGAAATATGCCACCTATTTAAATATATATTATGAACAATTAATAACAAAAACTAAAAATACTTTAACAGTTAAATGTAATGTAATGGATAAAAATATAATAATAATATCTAAATCTAACAATTTGGAACTTAGAACAATCATAAATCAACTTTACAAATATGGAATAAATGAACTTCACGTACGTATAGCATCTCCAGAAATAAAATATGATTGTTTTTATGGTATAAAACATAAATCATTTAATAAAATTAATAAATATACAAGTCTAAAATATATAAATATAGATAAAATAAATAGTGATAGTGTATGTATGTCATGTATAAAAAAATAGATTATTTGGTATAAGTAAAATCATATGAAACATCTAAATTATCTTTTATTTTATTTATATATTTTTGTTGTTTTTCTTCAGTCATAATATTCCATAATTGTATTGCTTTGGTTTTAACGATATATTCATCAATACCTAGTTTATTTCCAGTTAATTTATTGTCAATATTAATAGATTTCATTATTTTTTTTTTTTTTTTTTTTTTTTAGTCAAAAATAAATTAAATGCCTTGTTATTAATTGTTTCTAAATCCATTAATTATATTATATAAATTTAATTTAAACATTAAACATTGATTAATGTCTATGAATACACAAACATCACTGTTAATAAATACACGTAAAAATAATTATATTTACGCTAATAATTTAAAAATAAATACAATGATAGTATTGATACTAATAATATTATCTATATCAACAATAAATCTAATATTTTTATTAAGATTTAATAACATAATATCATTAATTTATAACGAAGCATCACCATATGTAAATAAAACAAAAAGTATTATAAATACTCTATGTCAAGATATTAATTGTTAATTTCAACAATCCAAAATAGTTGTTTTAAATAGCTTACTTGTAACTAAATATGGATCCATATTTGAACTTGGTCGACGATCTTCAAAATAACCCTTACCATTTTTAGATGTTTCTGTTGGAATTCTAATAGAAGCACTTCTGGTTCCAATTCCCCAACTAAATTCATTAAAATCGGAGGTTTCATGTGTACCAGTCATTCTTAAATGATTATCATTCCCATACACCTCCATATGTTCTTTATGTTTCTCTTCCAATTTTTTTATTGAAAGATTAATAATATCAATCCCACCCACATCTCTCATTGATTTAGTACTATAATTAGTATGACACCCTGAACCATTACTATTTTGGTATGGTTTTGGGTCAAAATTAATAGAGGCGTTATGTTTTTCAGCAATCCGCATCAAAATATACCTTGATACCCATAGATGATCACCAATACTAATTCCAGTAGTTGGTCCTACTTGATATTCCCATTGCCCATCGGCAACTTCGGCATTAATGCCAGAAATCTGAATTCCAGCCCTTAAACACGAATCTAAATGGTCCTCCATAATAGTTCTACATTTATGATTTACTCCAATCCCACAATAATGTTTTTCATTATCTTTTTCATCACTATTATTAAGTTCAATAAAAAATTCTTGCTCTAATCCAAACCATGGTTCTTCTACTAAATTTTCATTAAATATTATATTAGCAGAATGTCTATTATTAGTTGGAAGTGGATTATTTTGTGTATCATAGGTATCACACATAATAAGCAATCCAGTTTTTCTAAATGGACATTTAAACATTGCTTGTGGTTTTAAAATAATTTCACTATCGTCTGTTTTTGCTTGTCCAGTAGATGAACCATCATAATTCCATGATGGAATATCTTCCAATGTCCATTTTTCTATTGGGTCCATAGTTTTAGTTTTAGAACGTAATTCTAAATCAGAATCTAACCATATATATTCTAAGATTACCTTCATTACTATACTAAGTAAAATGTCTTTATATTTATATTTTTTAATATTAATTTTTTAAAATTTATTTTTTAATATTAATTAAAGTGTTCCGATTCTATAACTAATTATCTACACAAGATCCTACACCACGTTTTCCACTTCTTTTTTTTATATTCCATACACAATATGTTTTTTTACAACTCGTCTTTTTTTTTCCTTTACAAGGTGTTTTGTTGGACGATGAACCAGACACTGCTGTATTTCTTTTAGAAGTTTCTGTCCTTTTCCTCTTTCGTTTAACTTCATCTGGTCCAGCAGTAGCAACCGGTGAATGACGTTTTTTAGAAGATTTTTTTTTTACTCTGGTAACATCATCTTTTTGAACAGACACATCTTTAATTATCCACTCGTGCTCCACTTTCATTCTCTTTTTTTGGTTACTTTTTGCCACAGCAAGTATATATGAAGGCCCCCATGACAGGATCTCTTTAATATCTATCATTATGTCATCTTCAACTAATTCTAAATCACCATTAGAATCTCTCGGCGCGCTCGCTCCTCCTAACCAAATATCTCCCAACTCCGATGCTTCGGCCTGTTCTTTATTATAGTAAAATGTATAATTAATAGTTACTATATGCTGTCCACCCAGAGCATAGTCGGGATCGGCACTCCCACTAACATCGTATTTAACTTTGGTATTATTTCCTAGTAATCTGTAAAATATGGTTTCAACATTTTTTTTTATAAATTCTTTAGATTCGTTAAGTTCACTTTTAACCCCTCTTAATATTTTCCTTAATGTTAATGTTAATGTATAAATTGCGGTTTTTTCATTATATTTACTCATTGATATATATATATTAAAATTAAATTAAATATCTGTATTTGAAACATAAATTTCATTTATATTTTTAGTATATTTACCTTACATTGTTTGGCAAATTCTGCTACCAATTCATCATTTTTATAATCATTTATATATTTTATATCTTTAATTCCAGAAGCTAATAATATTTTAGCACAATTAATACATGGATAATGTGTAATATATGCGGTAGAATCTAAACAACTTACAGTTCTTTTAGCACAATCTGCTATTGTATTTTGTTCAGCATGAACCGTGGATTGTTCATGATTATTTCTTACAATAGATTTGTGAGGACATCCTGGAAGAAATCCATTGTACCCTTGTGCTATAATTCTGTTATCTTTTACTAGAACACACCCTACTTTTAGTCGATGACACGAAGAACGTTTTGCTGTAACCCCCACAATTTCCTTAAAGTATTCATCCCAACTTGGTCGGATCATATATAACAATATTATTAATAGGCTTAAATACTAATCATTATATTATTATTAGATGAATACAACGTATGTATCTATTAACACCGAACCCTATGTGTATGTATTAGTGTTTTTGTTACCAATAGCATGTCTTTGTTGTATTGGATTGTGTATGTCGTATACTAAAAAATATTGTTAATTATAAAATTGATTTAAATTTATAATTAATTTGATTATTAAGTTTGATATCATAAAACGAATGAGTTTCAATTTGTCTTCATCCCACATGGATGATTTTGGACCGAGCGGGTCAAATACAACATACATGTCTAATGATACATATGATGATGATGATGATGATACAAAAAAGTCGTATGTGTTTATGATAGCATTTTTCCCTCTATTTGCAGCAGCATTATTTATTATAATAATATTTTATTTAGAATGTGTACATTTCCCAATTAAAAAAAAAATAAATGATTGTAGAAGTAGATATCATCCATATTTTGAAAAAAAAAAGGCTCCGATTGTTAATAATAAATTGAACAAAAAATATATTGATATGCTAAACAAATCTAACAAAGTTATTTTAAACAAATCTATGGACAATGTAACTGATGATTGTGCGATTTGTATGGAAGTAATTACTAATAAAGAATACAATTCAAAACATTCAGTAGTACCTGATTGTGGACATTGTTTTCATAAAACATGTCTAAATCAATGGGTATCACAACAATCATCAACTGGAAATGTACCAAATTGTCCAGTATGTCGTGGATATATTGTTAGACAAAGTGATATGAAGGCACATACAGTTATTAACATGTCTTATGATAGTGATAGTGATACATTTTCATTAAGCGATTATGATTAATCAATCATAAATAAAATAAATATATAATAATAATGATAAACTATTTTGTATTTTTTTTTGTACTAATATTTATAGTTATTTATATATATAGTTTACCTAGAAAAGAACAATTTGAATGTAGGCAAATAGGACATCACGCGATAACTGAAGCAGATAAAACCGATAAAAAACCGTGTTTAGATATTGATATAAATGCTATGTCAGATTTTGAAACGCTTTCTTACTACAACAATCTAAAATCTATTAATAGTTCCAAAAAAGATTATAAATCTATTAATATCCATGTTATTAATTTTGAGGAAGATAATGTTAATAATTATATCAATGAAGTATTTGTCAATAATGTGATTATCAATAGTTTAAATGATATAGGTCAATCAAAGTATGTGTTAAAAAGTTTAGTAAATGAAGATTACAAACATAATTTGCGACGTTATTATCATAACTGGTCGAATAGGTTAACTAATGAAATTAATAAAATATATGATTTGAACCAGATGTTTGATAAAGAAACATTAAATAGAGGATTAAATGAATATTATAGATATGATAAAACAGTCAAAGAAAATGATAGCTATAAAAGTAAGTATTCTATTAATGATTTTGTAAATAATGATGTATCTATTTTACGAAAAATGTTAATATCAAAAGATACTATATCAAAAGTATTCATAGAATCGATGCTAAAAAAAATGATAACAAATAATGAATTTAACAATAATTCTAATAATAAACATATTATATTTGTACCCTACATAACAAATAATATACTTAAATTAAATAATATGTTAATAATTGTTGGAATGTATGATATATCATGCAAATGTTATACAATACCTAGATTACCATCTAAATTAAGAAAAAATTGGATTACACACTATTTTTCTATTAGTAAATATAAACCTACGAATAAAGTATCTGATGAAGAGGAATATAGTGTTAAAAAAATAAAAAATGAATTAGATACTATAAAAAAACATATTAGAGATATAGAGAATGATTATGACTATATAAAAAATAAAGAAAAATATGATACTATCATGTATACATTAAAAAAAATGTATTCAAAAGATTATATGGTATTACCTGAAGTTAGACAATACAACAATTTGTCTAAAATACATAAACATGACAAACAAGGTAATAAACTATCATCAGATAATTGGGTTAGCAATAAAAAAAAACGAGATACTAAGATTAAGGAATTAAAAGATATAGATAAATTAGAAATAAAAAGATTAGAAACAGAATCATCTGGTATTAAAAAGAAAATCGAAGACTATACTACATCAACTATACATTCAACTAAGAATTATACCGATAAATCATTATTAGAACTAAAAAAAATGGAAAAGGAAACATATGATACATTAGTCAAAGTATTCAACGAAAATGAAACCGCAAACAAAAAACAATGTAAGCTAGATATAATAAATGAAAAACAAAATACTAAAAATAATCTGTACATTTCAAAACATACTAATTATATCAATGATTTAATAATTGTATTTAAACTAGCTAATTTTATATTAGATGACTATAGTATACAAGACCAGGTGTTATTAGAATTTGGTACTAATTTTTTTGATGATGATGTTGATAATACTGATAATACTGATAATGTTGATAATACTGATAATAATGATAATACTGATAATACTGATAATACTGATAATACTGATAATGTTGATAATAATGATAATAAATGCGATTATAGTATAAATATTGATGTGTGTAATGAAAGTAAATTATATGAGAATGATACTCCACTTGTCGTAAAAGCTAAATATGGTGAGCAGGATTATATTGATGGTTGGGATTCAGAAAAATATAATAAATTTAATGAACTGAAAGTGAATCCGTTAGTGACCAATATTAGTCAGTTTGATGATTTGGATATAGATGTAGAAGAAAGACAACACATTCCAACTTCAAATTCTCAAATATTTGTTATGGAACCTCCTCCAAAGATGATTAAATTTAGTAATTCTGATAATAGACCTTATATATTATAATTGAATTAATTATCAATATAAGGAAGTAATATAGTATAAATACAATGAGTGATATTAGAAATTATTTCAATATACCAATAGATACAAATAAATCAGAAACTGTAAAAAGTAAATCATCAACAAACCTAAATATATATACCGATGGTTCTTCATTAAATAATGGACAAAAAGGTAAATATCATTCTGGAGGTATTGGTATATATATAGAAGATAGTGGTGAAGAAATTAGTATCAAACTAGATGGAAAAATAACAAATAATATAGCAGAATTGAAGGCTTGTATAGTAGGAATAAACGCAATTTTATCTAGAAAAACATATTCAAATGAAGTAATAAATATATATTGCGATAGTGAATATGTTATTAAATCTATAACACAATGGGCTATAAACTGGAAGAAAAACGATTGGAAAAAATATAATAAGGCAAAGAAATGTAAAACCGATATAAAAAATAAAGAGTTGATTATAGAATTATACACATTATATATGAAACATAATATTAATTTTATTCATGTGAAAGCCCATATGCCAAAACCATTAAATAATAATTCAAAAGAATATAAAATATGGTATGGAAATTATATGGCTGATAAATTGGCGGTTAAAGCGAGTTGTAATAATTAATTACTATACATACCTTGTTCGTATATCATTTCATCATTATCTAACCTAGATTTAAATTCTAGTTCCATTATTATTCTGTTATTTGGTCGTGATTGATATGCGAATGTGTTCATATTACCATCATCTACACTATCATTATCTTGATTTGTAATAGTGAATGTTAATACATCAATTTTAGATGGATTTACAGTTGTAATATAATTAGAATTGGATTGATAATTAATATTCAATACATATTCTGAATAAAAATACAATGTAGTATCGGCTATTATTTGTTGTGTTACGGCATTACTGATAGTAATAATTAAAGCATTAATATTAGTAATGATTGTGTTAGATTGTATACCATTTCCAGAAATAGACATTCCAACAAATAAATTTGTTGTATCAACTAATGTTATTTCATTTCCACCGTCGACTGTAACGGAACCTGTTAAAAGTGTAATTAATGCCGATGATTGGTTTTTTTTTGTAATAGTATTTAAAATATTTATTTTGTTTCGCATTGATGGATTATTAGAATAATTGCGGATATTAAATTCTTCTATATCTATTACTAAATAATTACAATTTAAATTATGTGTAATACCATTAATGATAATATTCCTTAAATAAACATCGCATAATTTATCAATTCTTATAGTATCTTGTAAATCTATTTTAAATTTATACCATGAATTTGTATTTAATCCATTATTTGTTACTGACATGTTCAATACTGGATTTAAAACACCTCCATTAGAAATAGATGTACCAGTATCAATAGTAATTACTTTTTTACCAATACGTTCAGTTCCAGAACCAGTATTTTGATAAATTAAAGGTTGTATTGGCGCCTCTTCACCCATTGTAGGAATTAAAGTTGGAAGATAAGATTCTCCTTCATATGATTCTAATTCATTTCCATTAGAATTGTCATTTTGCCTTAGAGTAATTTTAGATATTAAGTCATCAATACTATTATTGTTGTTGTAAACATCATTTACATTATTACTATAATCATCACTAATATTATTACTATATACTGATTCAGTTGATTCATTTAAATTATTATCTAATTTATTTTCTAATATTTTTTCAAAAGCATTCTTATTTGCTTGAGTATTTGGGTTAAAAAAATCATTTGCTGCATCTTGAGCAGCACATCTATCTATTATAAAATCAGAGTTTTGTTCCTTTACAAAATTCGCATCTTTATCTATTATAAATTGTTTAAAATTATCTTTTATTTTTTTGTTTGCTTTTTTGACTTGGGTATCAAAATTATCTAAATTATCAATATAATTATCTAAGTTATCAACATTTATTAATTGTGAATTCGTATCAGAATCTGTAAATGATTCTAAAATATCAGATTTAAATTTATTCTTTTTAGATTTTTTTGATTTTTTGTCTGGTTTCAATATAGTTGATTCATATAAATTAGGCTGGATTTCATTTACATTTGATGCTTGTGTTGATTTTTTATTATTTGAATTCTTTTTATGTATATCATTTAATAAAAAATCAATTGACTTATTTAATACAATATCATTGAATTGATTAATTACTATATTTTGATATTGATCTTTATGTTTAATATTGTTGAATATAGTTTTTGATAATTTTTTTATAATTTTTTTATATTTAGATACAGAATCTAAATTGAATTGATGATTTTTAACAAAATAAACATTAATATCAGCATAAATATTTTCTATATTTTGTTTAGATATAAATGAATTATCCATTTATTATTAATACATCTTTTTTTTTTAAATAAAGAACAAATCATGAATTAAAATAAACAAATTATAGTCGTTTTTTAAATAACAATCCAATAAGTATTCGACCATTTAATCCGGCTCCACCAGTTGCTGGAGACTGAAGTCCAGTAGTTCCCGCGCCTGAATTTTGCAATAATTTGATTGTGTCTGTATTTGCATCCGTCCGTATTCCGAATAAACTAATATTCAATTTTGATAATGTTGTTGGATTTATTGTGCACATATAATTTGATTTTAATTTAATATTATACGAAGAATGATTATCTGTACCTAATGATGTTTGAATTTCGCTATCCTCACCAATTCCATCATCATCCTCCTCTGGAAGTACTGTTCCAGTATTAGTAGTGCCATAGCTGTCATTTGGAAAAATATATTTATCTTTTAAATCACTATTATTTGAATACGTTTGTAATGGCAATTCTTTTATATTTAAAGCAAAACAACTTACTTTTTCTAATGAAGTTCCCGATAGTTCGGTTGCGCTAGTAGTATAAGCTAAATTATGTAAATTCAAAAATTCTAAATAAACATCACATACAGTATCTAATATAATTGGATCTTCTAATTCTATACTAAAATCAGTAGTTACTATTCTATTTAAACTTCCTAATATACCACTATCTAATACTACCATATGTGATGGTTGTTTATTTTTGTATCCTGAATTAATATAAGTAGTATCTATGATAGATTTTGTTTCAGAATCTATTTTCTCTTTATTATAATTTTCTTTCAAATTGTCTATTGATGAATCAAATGTTGATAATTGGTTTTGCGTTGAGGCATCTTTAATATTTAATTTAAGATTATTTTCATATGGTTCAGTTAGTCTAGTACTATATGCGTCTGATAGATTATTTTCAGAATCATTAAAATTGGTAAGTTGATTTTGATTATTTTGATTATTTTGATATAATTGTTGTAAGAAATTATTATCAATCTCTACATTTGGATTTGTGGCTTCGTTTAACGCATTATTATTTGAAATTGTTTTAGAATTATTACTTTCATTAAAAGAATCCATGCTATTATTTTGATTTGTATAATTGCGTTCATTTTGTAATTCTTGTAACTTTTTCATATAATCTATTTTGTCATCATTATCATTTGATATATTACCACCCATTAAGTCATTTACAGATTCTAATGTTGGGTTAGATTGATTATTATTATATCCTCGTTCATCTTGGAATGATTTTAGTTTAGAACTAAAATCAATCTTTTCTCCATTTCGTGAAGATTGTCCAATAATATTATCTGTAATATTTGGCATTTGTCTTTTGATTGGTTGATTTAATTGTAAATTAGAATAATTCATGTCATTATATTCACTTGTGTTAGATGTTTTTGGTCTGTTAGATAATAGAATATTCGAATTATGTGTAGGTAATGATGCTTGTTCTTTATTTAAATGTTTTATTATAAATGGAATACATTTTTCAATAACTAAATTATTTAAATATTCTTTTGAGACTCTTTTATTTATATTTTGTTGATGTATTGTTTGAATTAGTTTTTTGAAAATTGAATTATATTTAGGATTTTTAGATATATCTTTTTGTGTTTGTTTCTTAATATCATCAAATACATATTTTATTAAAAATTTAAAATTATTTGTATCTAAAAAATTATTATTCATTATAATAATGTCTATATTATAAAAAAGAATGTTAAACTTATATTACAAATTTTTGTGTTTGTTTAAAAAAAATAAATTACGATTATTTGCCATATCATCATCGTTAATTATATTATTTGATATTGATTCATATGGTTCATTTTTTAATAATCTTACAATAAAATGTATACTGTAAACGCCACATTCCGAGTTTTTAAATTGATGTCTAACATTATTAACTTGTATATTTGTTTTTTTACCTAATGCCTCAAATTGCGATTTTAGTCGATTCATTAATACACGTATTTCGGTTGGTTCTTCCATACCATACGAATCAAAATAATAGATATTGGCACTATCTTTAGAATCAAAATCACTAAAAAAACTAACCCAATGTGATCCATCTTGATCATGGTTATCTAAATTAAAAACAACTCCTAACTTTGTTTTACCTTTTTTAATTAATTTTTTTATATTTATATCACATAATTCATCTACAACACAAGAACCAGGATTGAATTCATAATCAAAATCCATAGGAACAGCACCAATAAATAGGAAATTATCGTATTTTTCTTCATATTGCTTCATTACTTTGTTTATATCTAGTGTATTTAACCATTCATTGAAATTAGAATTCCATTTTGAAGGCATATTTGGTCTAAAATATTCATTTTTAAGAGACGATTTATCTCTATTCAAAAAAGGTTGATCTGTCCAACAGTAATCATTATTACATTTAGAATTCAATTTAGTATTAATTTTGGTCCATAATTGTTTTTTATTTTCAGTTGTATTGTATGAAATTGGATTATCTTTATAATAATCATTCCAAGATTTCAATATATTTAGTAAAGCATCTTTTGTAAAACAAGTAGTTCCACCTTCTGTTATAGGTGCGCATATTGTTTTCGTATCTGTATTATTATTAGCACTACCACCTTTTATATTAAATTTGCTTTTACCTTTACCTCTATACCCCCCTTTTATATTAAATTTGCTTGTTCCTTTACCTTTATATACCCCTTTCATATTAAATTTGGTTTTACCTTTAGCTCTATATTCCCCTTTCATTTTTTTAGATTTAGATATTGATTTTTTTTTATATAATGATTTTCTTTGGTCGTGTTTCATTAATATATCAAAAGAAAAATATTTATATACTATTATAATTAAATGATTTAAAAATCTATGAATCTATATTCTATATGAAGACTAATTTCGAAAAGGTAGTTGATTTTAATACATGCTTTGAATCCTATGTTTCATCGGTTTTAAATACACAGTTATTTTTTGAACATCCAACAATTGTGAATTTAAAATATAATTTGATAAATGAAGAAATAAACGAACTAATAGATGCTTACACTAATAATGATGTTATTGAAATAATTGATGCATTAAGTGATATAAAATATGTATTGTATGGAATGGCATGTGCCTTTGGTATAAATATGAATACAACATTTAGACATTATTTATCAGTATTTGTAAAAGATATAAAATTAGAAACTAACATTAGTAATTTTGATTTAGTATATTCATACCATAATCATAACAATAACATAAACGATTATAATAACAATATTACTATACCTGAATTTAAAGAAAGTTTAGATAGTTTAATTAAGATTATAAGTTTTATTAATGATGAACTTAAACTAGTTACTGATGATTGTAACATTGATAAAATTAGAATAAATGTGTGTAAATTATTGTATCATGTAAATATGTTTGGATCTATAATAGGTATAAATTTAGATAAAAGTTTTGATATTGTTCACAAATCTAATATGACTAAAGTATGTGACAGCGAACAACTAGCTAAAGATACTGTAAATTGGTATCTAAATAATGATAAACGATACAAAACACCCAGTTATAAAAAAAATTCTTTTGGGTATATTGTTTTCAATAAAGATAGTGGTAAAATTCTGAAGTCTATTAACTATATTCCTGCTAATTTTTCATCACTTTTTGAATAAAGTTTAAAGAACAAAATTAAATTATATTATAATTTAATGTTATATTGGATATTTGATTTAGACCAAACATTGTATCAATTAAAATCAAATACCGAATTTTGTTATAATAATTTATGTGAAGATGATCAGCTCAATTATTTATTAATTATGCTTCCATCTTATAAATTAATATTTACTAATGGTACATACAATCATGGTATTAAATGTTTAGATAAACTTCAAATAAAAAAAAATTTTAAGTCTGTTGTATCAAGGGATATGATTAAAATGGTAAAACCAGAGTATAACTCATATTTACGATTTATGAAAATAAATAATATAAAAAATAGTGATAAATGTGTTTTTTTTGATGATTTACCAGAAAATTTAATAAATGCTAAAGGATTTGGTTGGATAACTGTATTAATTAATAAAAATAAATATGTTAGTAGTGAAATAGATTTTTGGTTTCCAAATATACATATCGCTTTAAATTATTTTACTTCTAAAATTAATTCTTCTTCTAATTAAATCTTCTTCTAATTAAATCTTCTTCTTATTTAAATTTGTATCTATTACTTTTATATGATATGGTCCAGTTTTATCAGTATTAAGCCATTTTACACCAGGCATAGCAGTATAATTATTACCTAATCTATTATTTGTAGGATATTGTTCAGTGGCACCAGGTGGTGGTGGTGGATCAACGTTTTTAAGCAATACTTGCATAAAATAGGTTGTCGTTGGTACTACATCTTTAGGCATCCACGGAGCATTATTTTTTGGTCCACAATATAATCCACCATTTATTTTTGCTGGTGGAGCTTTTGTATGTATATTATTCCATCTATGTATTGGGTCAACATTAGAATTCAAATCAACTGGATAATCCATATATATATATATTTATATTTTATTTTTTCAATAATAATTTAATGATGATGTAAAATTTTCAGAAGTTAATTCATTATTTCTACTTACTTGTCGTAATTTACACCCCCTTTTATTACCATTGTTTCCACCGTTTACTAAAGCATTGTTTCCACCGTTTACTAAAGCATTGTTTCCACCATTCAATACTGGATTATTTACACCATTCAATACTGGATTATTTACACCATTGTTCATTAAATTACTGGCAACAACATTGTTAACTAATTTATTACCATTATTAACCATGTTATTTAATACATTATTGTTTTTAACTAAATTATTACCATTATTAACCATGTTATTTACTAAATTATTACCATTGTTTAATAAATTATTACCATTATTAACCATGTTATTTACTAAATTATTACCATTGTTTAATAAATTATTACCATTATTGTTTTTAACTAAGTTATTTACTAAATTATTACCATTGTTTAATAAATTATTACCATTATTGTTTTTAACTAAGTTATTTACTAATTTATTGTTTTTATTTAGGTTGTTAACTAAATTATTATTAATAATCTCAGCTTTATTTAATTCATTCACTAATACATTATTTTTAAGTTGAGCATTATTAATTGGACTTAAATGTAAATACATCAAATAAACAACTAATACAAGAATAAAAACCAAAAGCACTAAATCTAAACTAACCATTATATAATAATGTAATATTTTTTTTCATAAAATAATTAAATATAAAGATAAAATTGTAATAAACATAATGTATAAAAATAAAGAAGCAGAATCCATTGGATATGTAGGAGTCTTTCCGAACAATAACATTAATTCCACAAATTAAAAAACAAAAAAGTTAATGATATATCATTTTTATTTATAGGTTTTCAGATAACAACATGTATTTTATTTTTAATTTATGGAATAATGATAGAAATGAATCTTTTAATGTGTCAAATGGGCTTGTATTACTTCAATTAATATTTTTTTTTGGTCTTAAATTTAGATATAGATAATGATTGTTTATATTTTTTAATATATTTGCTTGTATAATTTACCGAAACATTATAATATTTACACCAATTATATGCTAATATTGTTTGTTTTTTTATAGAATCCTTAAACTCAATCTCTAATTCGTTCAACTCAATAATATTTAATGTATTTTTAATACTATTAATTTGATTATTATAAAAGTGTGTATTGATTTCATTTATTTTATTTATAAAATTTATATCATCATATTTAAAAATTTGATGTAAGTACATTTTATTATTTGATATAAAATCTAAACTTTTAACGACAACATACAACTTATTTAAATATTCTTTAGATATTCCTAAAAACCCTTTACATATAATATATTTTTCTGAATTAGCAGTACGGCTTGTATTTGGTTTAGTTATATAAACATTTTTGTACAATGAAACTAATAAATATATTAATGACTGTGATGTTTCTGTATATATATCAAAAAATTTACACACAAATGATCCACCCTTTTTTTGAACACTAAGGGCAGTAACTATTTCACAAAACAGGATTCTATACGATAATTGTTCTTGTTTGTTAAAATTATAAGAAAAATCAAATCCACCATCAGCAGTTACAAATTCTACATCATTTTTAAATAAAGACGCATAATGTTTTATATTTGATAATGTATACAAATCGCCAGTATCATCTTTTCCATAACTAATATTCACATTTGTATTTTTTCTTAAAAAATTTTTAGACTTATTCCATCCAGGGATATCTTTATTAGATGAATATAATGTTATAGCTTGTATATTATCTTTTATATTTGTAATTCTTTTTCTATAATTTAATGTTGCTTCTATAAATCCACCTGGACCTTCTGCTAAGGATGCTATATTTAATTTATTTGGATTGTTTATCAAATCAAAATCAACTAATATTTCAAATAATTTAAAATAAGCTCTACTTAATGGTTCATATTTTGATATAGAATCATGTTTGAATTTTTTGTTAGGAAGATATATTAGTTCGTAGTCGTTGCTTATTTTTTTAGCTTTATCCCAAGATTTGTTGTATTCTAAATTATCAATATTATTTTTAAATTTTATTAATTCATTATATTCTATTACATTCTTAATTTTATCTAATTCATTAGATCCAAATTTTAAAAATATAGTTGGTAATGTTTTTGTAACATTATCAATTAGGTAAGTATTTTTATTCATACAGTATATCATACCCAATACTTTAAATAATTATTATCTATATTTTTTCAAATACAAAGTAATTATTCCAAAAACTATATTTTTTCATATCATCTGTTATTGATTCTATTGTTCCATAACGGTCATCACCTATTGATGAATACATTTTTTCAAAACTATTTGTTTCCTTTAACTTTAATTTATGTTTATCACACATTAATATTAAATAATCAATATTAACTAAATATTCTGTAATAGATACACCAATAGATTCATTAAATACATCTATTTCTAATCCTAATGATTTTTCATTAGGTCCAAATTTTGTATTTGTATATTTTTTAGTTACCTTCCAACAAGTATTTTTACCTTCATTCCGTAATACTGTAGATGTTTTTAATAAATTAAACACTTTATTTCCATTCAAGCATGTGCCAACAAATTTTCCGCCTGGTTTTAATGAATTTGCTACATTATTTAAATACGTATTTAATGTATTACTATTTTCAAAATAATAATGAATACTAAATTGACAACTCACTATATCAAATCCACCACCATCTGTTATATTTCCCAAATTATGAAATTTCTTCAATTTACTATTCTCAATATTTTCAAATAATACATTACCATAAATAATATCTAAATAATATTTATTTAAATCATCAAGTCCACTATATTTCATTATATCTTTAGAAGTATCTCCCCATACAATTAATGAATGTTCAGCTAAATGAATATTATTTAATTCAACACTTTTTTTCAAAATACGATTACATGCTCCATTCAATTCAACTAATCCATTTTTACAAACATCAATTCCTACTATCATATTAACATTTGCATTAATCCAATGATTTAAATCACCCCCTTTTCCAACAGATGTATCTAATAAATTATTAGAACCAGATATATATTCAGTTATTATTTTTTTCTTAATATACGAATGTAAATCATACATTGGTGTACACACTCTTTCTTTCCTTCTGTTGTTATTATTGTAATATATATCAAATTCATCATTTTGTGTAGCTTTTCCACTTGTAATCATATCTAAAGTTACCGGATTATGTATACAATTCCATACATTATTCGCAGTAATATAATCATTTGGAGTCAAATTATCCCTTACTCTCATAGGGGTCCATATAAATATACCATTTTTATCATTATATTTACATTCAATAATCATATCATCTTTAATAATATTTTTATCATCTAAAGTGTAAATATTACCATCTTCAATCTCAATTGGGGCATAACACGCATCTTTGGAATATGGATTTGTTGGGAAAAATTCTATACTTGTAAATTTTTTTTCATATACTATATTTTCATTCAAAACTCTCATAGAATTATAGCTATTATGTTTTTCTGAACTATAACCAATATATAATATTAATGTTTTATACTTTTTACCATCACTATTAATTTTAACTAAATCTTTTGATGAATCATCATTATCCTTCATTATCTTAACCTTGAAATCTATTGTATTTTCTTCAGGTGGTTTCCATTTAAATGACCTGTACCATCGTCCATTAAACTTAGGTTTAGAACCTGGTTCTTCACCAGCAAATAAATTTCTTGGTGTAAAAATAAGACCATCAATATTGTATTCATACTCAGTATTGTATAAATTTAAACAACATTGAAATATTTTAGTATCTGCTTTGGCAACATTTATATTATCCAATATATCTTTATATTGTTGATCTGATTCATTATATTTCATAAGCTCTTTCAATTGTGAATCTATATACAATTCATTTTCGTCACTATAGGTAGAGTCATCGCCAAACAAGAATTTTTTTAAATGGATTCGTAAATTATTGGTTGGTTCTAATTTTATATTTTTTTGAAGAATAGTATGAATTTTGCTTGTATATTCTAATCTAGATTCATTAATTTTATTTGTATCAATTTCTTCTTGAGAACGTTGTAATATACGTTTTCTTATGTCTTCTCCTTTATAGAAATAAGCATCAAATAACATCAATAAATTAATATTATTATCATGTTTATCTTTCAAAATATATTCACTATCTAAAATACATCCAGCAAGTTCAATACAACTAGCTCCTAAATATTTAATATCATTTTTCCGATTCATCAAATACATTTTCCCATTTTCAAGTATTATTACTAAATTTCTTTCACCATCGGCTTTATCCGTTACTGAATAATCTTTTCTAATAGAAATTATATTATTGTAATCAACATAGTTCCTTTCAAGCATGTGTTTTTTTTCTAATGTAACATTCATGGGTGCACTAAATTTATAAAAATCCATTAATCCTTTATATTCTGTAATAACATCGTTTTTTTCAGAATCAGATATAATATAATATGATTTATGATATGCTTGTAATACAACACATAATTTTTGAATCATATATATCAAAATATTAATAGGAGATATTTTTTTTACACCAATTTTATTTCCAATATATTCCATTTCTATTTCATATTCTAAATCATTATCAAATACTTTTGAATTTTTAATAGATTTAAAAGAAGCTAACTTTTCATATTCTTTACCTTTCATTGGTACATCATCATTTGGTCCAAATTTATTAAACCATTGATTGAAATTTTTAATATGAAATGGTTTAGCAACAAATTTTTTTTTGTAATCTGGAATATCTTTTTTTTTCATTGTTGTATTTGGACCAAATTCAATAAATTTATTAGATTTAATCATTGTCATATCGTATTGACACATTTTATCATCCGTTATAAATGAAATTCTTTTTTTGTATCTAAATATTTTAGTTTTCTTTTTCCATGATTTTACAATATCATTAACTATTTTTTTTTTACGGTCTAATATTATCTCATCTTTAAGATTGAATCTTATTTTATATTCATTGATATCTATTTTTTTTACATCTTTTTTTTGTATAATCTGTACATATTTTTGATCAATCAAGTTTATATCTTCAGTTTGACAATATTTTACAATATTACTATTTCCAATAATCGTAAATCTTATTGTGTCAACAATTATATCCAAAAATTCATCTTCATTGTAAAATATAATACTATTTTCACTATTTAATCTTTTCAATACATTAAAAAATTTGTCTTGTGTTATTTTATTGTTATACACATTTTTTAATACAACTTCTAACTCATAAGTTGGATGTTTTTCTGCGTTGGCTACCATTGCTTCTAAATCCTTAGCATATTTTTTTATTTGCATTTATATATATTATATTTATTTTTATTTTTAAATTACTTTATCAATTTTATATTAAGAAAGAAATAATAAAAAAGAAAGATATTTTAATATCTATAGACTAGAAAGATTATCATAAAGTTGTTTTTTTGTTTTATTTTTACCAGTATCCTTTTGTATAGATACATTGTTAAGTTTTGCTATTTTTTGTAACTCATCTAGCTTGTATGAAGTAATTGCTTTCAAAAATACACCTTTTTTTGGTTGAACATTACATGGTTCAATAATATTGTTTTGTACCACATCTTTAGTTATTTCATTCAAATTATTTATTTTTAGTTTGTTAACAATACATTTATAAATCAAATTACTTGGATATTCACCAAAAATATGTATAAAAGGTAGATAAATATCATTATACTTAACAATTATTACATTATTATTTTGTTCATTATAATTTTGACCACTATGATATGTAAATTTATAGTAATCAATAATAATCAAATTTATATTGTAATAATCAGACAAATAATGAAGTTCAGGGTTTTCCCAAATACCATTTTCAATATTATCAATCATTGACGTTTTTTTATATCCAATAGAACTATACTTTTTTGTTTTAAAATATTTATCTATATCATTTTTCAATGATTCTGATAATTGAAGGGCATATTTAGATTGTTCAGACCCCGTTTTAAATTTAAAATCTCCCAAAATAATATAAAGTAAAGAACTTAAAAAACTATTAGAACTAATAGGAATACCATACAAATAGTAATTATCGCACAATAAATTATCAAACAGATTATCTAACTTTTTAGGTATATTTATAACCTCATTTTCACAATAACTAATATCTCCAGGTGTTTCAAGTGAATCTTTTTTGATATTATCCAATCTTTGTTTAACACGTTTTGGAATAGTATTTTGTTGTTCAAAATCAGAATTTACATTCAGATTTATTTTAATATTTTGTTTATTACTTTTTATTCGTTGTGTAATAGTTCCAATAGTTACAGACATTTAATTATAATGGTCAATATTTTTTTAAATCAATTTTACAATATTTTATTATTTTGTATAAACACTAAATAATCGTCAATTTCTTTTAAACAATCTTGATTTATTAATTTCATGTTTAAAAAAATACCATTATTATTTTTAGTATATTTTACATTATTATTAGATATAATCTTAAAAATTTCAATTTGTTGAAATTCTTCTAATTGTGTTAATTTTGTTCGTAATTCTTTAAGTTCAATATCAGTATACATTAATGTATAATGATATTTTTAAAATATATTTTAAACTATCTAAATGAAATGATTTGGCATTAATGTTTTATCACCTTTTACTGATACACTTTTTGGCATATCCATTACAGTTTGTTCTTTTGTTATTGTATCAATATAACCATTATATTGTTTTATATTTGAATGAATATTTTTAATACTATAGTTTAAAACATGAGAATTCAATTCGTTTATTTGTTCTTGGAAATTATAATCTAAATGTTTACCATGTTGTAAAAAAATAGATCTCATTATTATAAGTAATTCTTCCTCAGATTGTTTACATATTTTTGTATTTGCTACTTCAAAAATTCCCTTTATAATCATATTTTGTAAATAATCAATATTACTTTGCGAAAAATACATTTCACTCAAATTAGTTTGACCCATATTTCCAGTCATATTTGATGATTTTTTATTGATTACATTATTATTATCAAACAACTCAAACGGTGTTCCATTGAATCCATTCAAATTAATAAAACTACTCATATAATTATACATACAAAAAAGTTTCTTAAATAATATTTCCATGTAATTTTGGTTCATCGCGTTCTTCATTCACTATATTTAAGCCAAATGTCGTTTGTAATGAACTATTAATTGCCTTTCCAGTAACTGGAATATCTGTAATCCCAGTTGTAGGTAAATTGAATGTATTATTTATTGTTGAATTTCCAGTAGTATCTCTTAAGTTTATTGTATATTCAAATGGAATTGAAATTTTGTTATACAATTTATTTTGTCTTCCACCAGTTCCATTTCCATCAATTTTTATTATAGTATGTCCGTTTGATCTCAACAAAAAATTTGTTAAAGATGTGTTTGATACAACTATATCTTTAAATATTAATTTATCTCCTAAACTATATTCATCTGCACAAAAATATTTTGAAAATGTTATAATTAAGGTATTTGTAGATGTATCATATTTGATTTTTGAACATTCCAAATAATTATTCAAATTTGATAATACAGTTCCTTCTGGTGTAGTTAATGTAATTTTTAAATTGTTCAAATAACTATATGGTGTTGAATAATAATGTATTGGATTCGGTGTTATGCTTTTTAAATATAGCACTCTTCGGTCAGTGCCTGCTAAAATTGTTTTATTAATGTTTCCATGTTCAGAAAAAGTGTTTTCTGCGACTGTATAAGCTCCACTATTATTATTTGTTCTAACATTAGTATCATCTAATATCAAAATAAAAGTAGATTTGTTTAACTGATTATTTGAACCAAAATTTGTATTATTTTTAATTTCATTTATATGTAATAATAAATATGGTAAATCACTTATTCTCATACATCTTATTGGTGAATCAGTGGAATTAATCAGATTGTAATTGTACAAACTTAATACCTCTTTTATATCTAAATAAATATTTGGTATAACCATCCCTAAAAACTGTACCGATTTAATATTTTTGAAATTTTTTCCTATGTTCAATGCATTTGTATTTACAGAATTAAAATTAACTGAAAATTCATAATTTGTATCACCATTTTCAGTCAATAATCTATCTTTACTATTAATACATAATGTATATGATTTAGTGATTGTGTTGTATTTATCTTTTGTATCTTCCATATTTACATAACTTTCAAATTGGTCTATTAAATCATCATTCATATAGATTAATAAGAATAAACACTTTAAATTAATATTTTTAAAATACTATAATTTAATTTAAATATTATAAAATAATAATGATACAACACTATTGGATACTTTTAGCATTATTAGCATGTTTTATTACAGCATGTGAAGTAATCAATGTAAAATTTCTAACAAACAACTGTAATAATCTTAATACAGTTATTCCAATATGCTTTGTTATAACCGGTATAGTAGCATCTATTTATTTGATGTTTAATATATCAAAAATAAAAAATATGAAACTTAATTCAATTACTATAAGAAGTATAATTGTATTTAGTATATTGATTATAGTAGGCAAAACAATTATTGTTAAATCATTCGAAATATCTCCTAATATTGGTTATACTCATATGATTATAAACCTAAATGTTATATTAACATTCTTGTTTGGATATTTATTATTCAAACAAAAAATAAATATATATGGGGGGTTAGGTATAATGCTATGTTTAATTGGTTTATTTATTATAGTCAAAACATGCTAATTTACTTTTTAACTTTAAATTTAAACTTTTTAGGTACTTTAAAATGAGACAGTTTTGGTTCAATTGTTTTCAAATCATCAAGCCAAAGAGTTTTATTATCTTTAGCATTCAAGTCTTTGAATTCACTTTCTTTATCATTCAAATTAGCATTGAATTCATCAATTTTATCTTTAGTCAAATTGTAAATAGGCATTTTAAGCAAGTAATCATAACTATCAGTTTCTTGTGGATATTTACCTTTTTCTAGTTGTTCAATAATATTTGCCTTATTGCGATTATTAATAATAATTGTACCACTAATAAACTCATTAATAAATCTAATTTTAATACTAAGTGTATCAATTTCACGTTGTAATTTATCTAGCAAATATATTTTTCTTGAATCATATAGTTTCAATCTCAAATGACAATATTCTTCCAAAATAGTATTGATAGAATTATACTTTTTGATTTGATGATTTGAATCAAACGCTACAATATTACTCAAATTAATCGATGAAACTAATTTAAATGTTTTTTCTAAATAGGTCATTCCAATCTTTTCATTATATTTATTCAAATCCCAAATTTCATCTTCATTCATAACAATCTCGAACTTGACATCTATATCTGTAGAATAAGAATTGTAATATCGAATAATCTGTTTTTTACTCTTATTTTTAGGGTCAATTATAAGAGATTCCAAATAATTTTTATAGTTATCAGTCCACATTCCAATTGGTAATTCGGTTACAATAATAGTGGAACCTTTAATCTCATATAATCCTTTGCTAACAAACATTTTATCCGATTTTTTAGTAATAGTTCCCTTAAATCCATAACAATATGGTATCATTTCAGTCAATGGAATACCATTAATATAATTTTTAATGTTTTGAACAATATCGAATGGATTAAATTTAGGAATATCAGTGGACCATCCAGTCCCAATACCTTGACTACCATTAATAAGAACCATTGGTAATATAGGAACATAATATTTTGGTTCAATATTTACTCCATCATCTTTATTATATGTGTACAATGGTTCATCCAATTTATTAAATAGGTGATTTGTAATTGGCATCATTTTAGTATGGATATACCTTGGCTGAGCTGAATCTTTACCGCCCATCATTCGTGTTCCAAATTGGCCAACTGGATCTAACAAATTAATGTTATTTGAACCCACAAAGTCTTGTGCCATATTAACAATAGTTCCATGAAGACTCGTTTCACCATGATGATAATCACCATGTTCACTAACATATCCAGCAAGTTGCGCAACTCTAATTTCCTTTGTTTCTAATTTTCTTTTTTTACAACAATACAATACCTTTCTTTGAGATGGTTTCAATCCATCAATAATACTTGGTAATGATCTAACATTATCTGATGCTGAAAAATGAATCATCTCTTCATGAATAAATTGTTCAACTGTGACTGTTTTAGTTGTATAATCTAGGGTGTTTTCTTCATCATGCTTAGACAACCACTCTTTACGTTTATCAGCACTACCATCAATCTTACTAAATGCTAAATGAATAGATTCACTATCTTTTACAGAATGTGTCGTATAATTTACCATTTTTGGCTTCTTAAAATATTCTTTTGCTTCTTTTGGAGTACTAGTACCCAATCCTTTATAATATTTAGTTGTCCATTTACCATCATTACTTGGACCTTTCATCCATTTATTGAAATCTTTAACGCTATAAAATGATTTCTCAGTTGCTTTCTTTTTTATTTTTATCACTGGTGTCAACATTGTATTCAAGAATCCATCGTATCTATACAATGATGGCCACAATGTTTCAAATAAATTAAATATCAATCCCTTAATATGCGAACCATCTTCATCTTGATCTGTTAAAATCAACAATTTGCCATATCGCAATTCTTTAGTATCACTATAAACCTTGTTTGATACAAGACCTAAAATCTTTTTAATATTGCTGACTTCTACATTTTCAAGCAATTTTGTACCATTCATAGCATCTTTCACATTCAAAATCTTCCCTTTTAATGGAAATACTCCATATTTGTCCCGACCAATAATAGACATACCTGCCATTGCCATTGACTTTGCAGAATCTCCTTCGGTCAAAATGAGAGTACACTGATCCGATTTCTTTGTTCCTGCCCAATTTGCATCTTCCAACTTAGGGAGTCCTTTCAATCGATTTTGTTTTTTACCATCATTTTTTTTCAATCCTTTAGAATTTTTAAGTTCATATAATGCTATAGCTCTTTCAACAATACCAATTTTAGAGATTTGTGTAATGAGTTTGTCATTAATAATACATTCAGAACCAAATTTATCTTTGCTTGTTGTCATAAATTCTTTTGTTTGACTGTTAAATGATGGATTATCAATTGTACATTTAATGAAAATCCTAATATTATCTTTAATAAATTGTGGTTTAATAGTCATTTTCTTTTTTTTAGTGATAAATTCACTTAATTTTTTAGTGATTTGATTTGTCACATAATCAACATGTTTTCCACCTTTACTCGTATTGATACCATTCACAAACGAAATTGATTCAAATACTTGATCATCATTCAAACATATAGCAATTTCCCATCTATTATTAATCTTTTCATATACCTTTTTTATGTCACTATCTGTAATATACATATCAACATAGTTATTGAATGATTTAATATTGAGTTTTTCTTTATTAAAAGAAATTATGGCATTATTTGTAAATGCTGCAACATCATATGCTCGTTTTTCCATAATTTTTACCATTGTATCTGTCAATCCATCAATTTTAAATTTAGGATAATCAGGAATATATTTGATAAGCGTGTATTGTTTTGCCTTTGATTTTTTTATAATCGGTTTATCTTTTCTAGACATATTATCATAAAATATTTGCTTAAACATATGTTTACCATCACAGGTTTCCACACAAAATTGTTTTGAAAAAATATTTGTTAGTTTAGCACCATAGCCATTTTTACCACCAACATGTTTCAACGTTTTTTCATTGTAGTTTGTTGATGTAAGCAAATGACCAAAAATCAGTTCTGGATTATATACCTTTTCTTTAGAATTCATTGACACATTAATACCTTCACCATCATTTTTGACACATATTTCGCCAGTTGATTTGTCTACAGATACATCAATATTTTTTACTTTATCAGTACAACTAGAATTTTCATTGGTTCTAATATATTGATCAAGGGCATTTACAATGATTTCATCAAAAATCTTATATTCTCCAGGAATAAATTCACACTCTTTTTTCTCGAATATATGTGTTTCATCGTTTTTGATATAATGTGATTCTTTACCTTTTTCTATGCTACCAATATAAGTATCTGGTAATTTATATATATGTGTCCTATGGTCTAGTTTCACCACATCATCATTAGAATTGGTTGAACTAATTTTAGGCATTTATTTATTAATCTGTATTGTCTTTAAATAAATTTCAATTTTTTAAAAATACATTTTAATAATACTTTTTACAATTATAGATATTTTACAAAATTTTAATATTTTTAAATTATAATGATTAAATTAATGTTATTATTACTATCTATTATTTTTTTATTAATTGTAATAAGAAAAAAATATTATGAAAAAGACTTTTTTAACAATAACAACTTTTCGTGTGAAAAAAAAGGCGACAGTGGTCAGTGGCAATGTCCTGGTGAAGAAGACAAGTCAATCAACTGCGATTACGTGTGCGATGATTGGGATCCACCAGATTGTTCTAACGGTGCCGACGAAGATCCCGACTTTTGCGCAGTGTGGAAGAGCACTGAAAGTACCAAGGAGCAGATTGCCACTGCGAAACAAATATTAGAAGAAAAAACTAAAAAATGTGATGAAAAAGGGGACCTTGGTCAGTGGCAATGTCCTGGTGAAGACATGGTCATCCCTTGCTATAAGGTTTGCGATGACACGGAGTTTGCATATTGTTCTGATGGTGCCGACAAAGATGCCGACTTTTGCGCAGTGTGGAAGAGCACTGAAAGTACCAAGGAGCAGATTGCCACTGCGAAAC
>Ga0209307_1000451_pt1 | contig 28856 bp, 24 predicted proteins | sample COGITO_mtgs_1105_FD_185519 | JGI IMG/M metagenome (GOLD analysis project Ga0209307, IMG submission 185519) | Pelagic marine microbial communities from North Sea - COGITO_mtgs_110530 (SPAdes) (version 2) | ecosystem: Environmental > Aquatic > Marine > Epipelagic ... | reverse complement strand
TATTAGCAAATAAAATTTCATTTTTAGAAGTTTCTGAAATTTTCCAATTTTGATTTGCAGCACTATATTCTTGAGGAGTGTAAGACTGTATAGGTGGAAACGATTGTGTATAAATCGAAAGACTAAAGAAAAAAAGAATTAAAAATTGTTTCAAAATACTGGTTATTAGTAATTTAAGATATATACTTTAAATAACTGAAATGTAAATTTAATATAAAAATTTAAAAATTAAAATAAAATGTATAGTTAACGCAAATCAAGAAAATTAAAACTATTATTAAAAAATTTAAAAATAAAATACAAATGTTTTGTTTTGGAATGATTATTGGTTAAATGTATAATATGAAAAATAAAAGAAGAGAGTTTTTGAAAAATGTGTGCCCATCTGTTGCACTAGCATTCTTTGGTGTAACTATGCTTGAAGCTTGTTCTTCAGGAGGTGATGATAACGAGATTCCCTCCGGAGGCGGTAGTGGAGGTGGAAATAGTAATGACAAAGGTTACTCAGTAAGCGGTAATACTGTAGTTATCACATTAAATAATTCAAATTTTACATCAATTGGCAGTAATGGTTGGATGAATTTCTCAGCAGAAGGTATGCTAATTTTAAAAATTGATGCTTCTACTTACAGAGCTTTCACTAACTCATGCCCTCATCAAGGTGCAAGAGATAAGTGGTCATACAACACTTCTTCAGATAAATTTGTTTGTAGTCAACACGGCAACTCATATCCAACTGATTGTACTACTAGCGGAAGTGCAGGTGGGGCATTAAAATGCTTTACTACAAGTTTGAAGGATGGAAAATTAACAGTGATTAAGTCCTAAATCAAATAATTTGATAATTTAAAAATGCAAAGAAAATTGCATTTACAATTAAAAGGTGAATTGAATATGTAAATTCCTTTTCAATTATTTTAAATTGAAATACAATTTGAGTCAGGATTCCTATTGCAAACCAACCAATATAGTTTTGAATAGGAACTGTTGGAAGATCAAATATCCAAAACCCTAACAATGGTGCAACAGGTTCTATTAATAAATCTAATAAGATCATAAATATCGCCCCCATTAAGACAGACAAGTACTTGTTTTTAAAAATAAAATAGGATAACGAGCCAGTTATAAATGTTAGTATTATCCAGTTAACACCAATAAGAACTGGAACTCCTAGAATTTTAGCACCTAAATTATCTAAATAAATATAGTCCCCAAAAATAAGCCCAAAATTTACGCCCAAAATTTCTGAAATCATTCCTACAAAAAATATCAAAAATGCTGATTTGAGCTCAACGCTTTCAAGTCGTTTTTGATTAATGAACAGTAAAACAAATGAAATAAAAAGATTAACAGGTGTGAATGCTAAAAAAAATTCTTTATTTCCATATGAAATACCTATCATTCCACAAATATGAAACAACCATATTATGAATACGGAAATTTTTAAAGTGATATTATTAGGTATTAATAAATTCATTTATTTTTAATTATTTGTGATACAATTTTTGCAGACAACAAGCATAATGGAATCCCTCCACCAGGATGGACACTGCCTCCGCAAAAATATAGATTTAATATTTTATTTGAAAAATTTGGGTGCCTTAAGAAAGCTGACATTAAATTATTACTGGAAGATCCATACAAAGATCCCATATACGACTGAGTATTAGATTCAATAGTTTTAGGAGTATATACTTTCTCATATTCAATATAATCTTCTAACTCGATATTTAGCAATCTGTTTATTTTTTTTAAAATATTACTTTTCACTTCCTCAATCATATTATCCCAATCTTGACCAGAATCGTTTGGAGAATTAATCATTACAAACCAATTTTCACAATTATCTGGAGCATCTCCTTTTACATCTTTTGATGTAATATTAATATAAACGGTTGGGTCACTAAAAATGGATTTTTTTTCAAAAATTGATTGAAATTCTTTTTTGTAATCATTTGAGAAAAAAATATTATGTAAATCTAGATTTTTAAATTCCTTATTAATACCCCAATAAAATATTAGAGCAGAGCTTGATCTTTCTTGGCTTAATGTCTTTTCTGGTTGATAGTGATTCTTTAATAAATTCCTGTAAGTCGGAACAATATCCATATTAGAAACAACAATATCACTGCTATAAGATTCTTCTCCAACAGAAACACCAATAGCTCTTTTACCTGAGACCAATATTTGTGATACAAAGCTATTAAACTTAAAATCTATTCCTTGTCTTAAAGCTAAATCATACAAAGATTTTGTAATATTATTCATTCCTTTATCAGAAACATAAGTTCCATACTCTTGCTCAAGATGTTGAACTAAAGTCATCATTCCTGGTGTTTTATAAGGTGAAGATCCGTTGTAGGTTGCAAAACGATTGAAGAGCTGAACTAAATGTGGTTCTTTCAATTCGAGTTCGTTAACTTGATTAAGTGTTTTATTAATTTGAAATGAAAAAACATTGAAAAGACCTATTAACAAATCTTTAGATAAATAAGTTTTTAATTTGTGTAGTGATTGTTCTAAAAACATACTTTTAGTCAAATCATACTTTTTTTTAGCTTTAAGAAGATAAGTAGAGACTGTTGATTCCTTTACTCCTAAAACCTTGTTAATTTCATTTATAAATTTAGATTTTTCTGAATATGCGTTAAGCTTTGTTCCGTCGTCCCAAAAATACTTACAGGATATATCTTTTTTTTTATAATTAAAATAATCTCTTGGGTTTTCGTTAAACAGAATAAATAACTCATCAATAAAATGAGGCATTGTAAGTAAAGATGGTCCTGCATCAAATCTATAGGGGCCCAAATCAAAGCTTGCTAATTTACCGCCAGGATAATTATTATTTTCAAAAACTGTGACATTATAATTCATTGATCTAAGCCTTAAAGCTGTAGCAATTCCTCCAATACCAGAACCTATAATAATTGCTTTTTTCAATGTTTAAATACTTTAATCTTTTTTTCAATAATTTCAAATCTAACAAACAAGTCCTCTTTATACCAATTTCTTTGTCTTGTTTTTTTAACTATTTCGGCATGATTTTTATTTTTATAAGCAAAATCAATAACAGATTCAACATTATCCCATATACTAAATGTCGCTTGTTGAATAAATGGAAGTTCACCAATACCTTTGAACCAAATAACACCTGAAGCATTTTTTATTGCCTTAGAAGCTTTAGGAACAGATTTCCAAAATTCAAATAGCTTTCCAAAATTTAATGTAGCTCTTGTTATAATAGCAATTTTATTGGATTTATCTATAGAAACGTTCTTTCCTTTAAAGGGATTCACTCCATTCCATTTACCATGACTATGGATAGGATTCAAAAAATAATCCTCTCTTGAAAAAGCTTTCTTTGAAATAAGTAAAGAATGATTACTGCTACTAATAAAATCGTCAGCACTTAATCGATCTTTCCATACACAAAGTATTGAATAAGTGCTAAAGTCAGGGTAAAGACTGAACCCTGCTCCAGCTCCTGTTCCAAGTAATTTAAAAAAACTAAGTCCAGGGACTTTGTTCATTAGCTCAAAAGCTAAATACATTTGCTTAAATGCCCAAAATTTATTTGTGTTGTATTTGAAAAATGAAATAGTTGTAACCACTAATTTTAAATATAAGATGATTTTAAAAGTGAAATAATTTTTGTTTTAATATTTGATTTAGCAAAAGAAGCTTCCATTGAGTTGATATTTACTTTTAAAAAGTGACTCTTAATCCATTTAAAATGAGTTCCTAAAATATTATACTCTTTATTTAAATTAGTATCAGAAATTGTCCTTCCATCAGTGTTGATACTTATTGAAAACTCATTATTATATAAAAAATCAACAGGATGATCCTTAAAGCTATCATAAACCTTTGTAACGATGTTACTGGTTAAACAAAGCTCTAAATGGATGTTATTTTCTTTTAATTTTTTTAATAAAGATTTGTTCTCAACACTTCTAACACCATGACCAATTCTGGAGGGTTTTAGTTTTTCTAAACTCTCTAAAACGCTATTAGCGCCTAAAGCTTCACCTGCATGAGCTGTACAATGTATATTACTTTCTTTTGCAAGTTTAAATGCCTGAATATGATTATCCAGAGGAAATCCTGCCTCGTCAGCAGCAATATCAAACCCTACAACATTATCACCTGAAAAATCTTTAATTAAGTTAATTGTTTCTAGGCTTTGTTTTTCAGAGTAATGTCTTAGTGTACATAAAATTAAATTAACTTCTATACCCGTGCTTTTAGATTTTTCTATTGTTTTTTTACTTATAATCTCAACAACTTGCATAGGACGTAATCCCTTGTTTAAATGAAGAAGAGGGGCAAATCTAATTTCTGCGTATATAACGTTATCAGCTTTAAATTGATCAAAAATATCCTCTACAATAATATCAAGTTCTTCTTTTGTTTGCATATATTCTAATGCTCTGTCAGCGCATTTAATATAGTCTTTCAAACAACTGCAAGAAGTGCCAATGAATTGGGTCTGAAAGTCATCATAGCTTATTTTAGGGTTGATTTTTTTTAACGCCTTATAACTAAGGCAACAATCTAAATGAACGTGTAATTCAACTTTCGGTAAACTATTAAAATTAGAATTCATTATTCAACAAAATAAAGAGAATTTTGAGAATCTGTCCCATCACAAATACTCACAACATACAAATTAGAATTATTATTATCCTCAATATTATTATATATATTTTTATTTAAGATATTATTAGTAAATGTGGGGATTGTATTACTATGGCCAACCACTAAAATAGTTTTACCTCTATTTTTGGAAATAAATTTATTGTAATTAATCTTAGAAGGTTTATAAATTACAAGTTTAGTTCCGTCTTCAGAAAAAGGTTTTATAGTTTCTAAAGTTCTGTTATAGTTAGTAGAATAAATAATATCAAAATCTATATTTTTAAAAAACTCTTTCCATTTAAGTGATCTTTTTATCCCTAAAGAGTTTAAATGAGGATTAGTATTATTCTTATTTGTCCTGTCTTTTTCAGCATGTCTAATAAGATATATATTCGTACACTCTGAGTTCTTATTAGTTTGTCCTTGAACTGAAAAACAAATTAAAAGACAAAAAAAGATTATAATATTTTTCATATTACACTTTAAAATTTGATGGTAGCTCAAATAATTCAAGATCAAAACTTTTTAAAGAAGCTAATAGATGATCGAATATATCTGCAACAATATTTTCATAGTTTTTCCATTCTTTATCAGTAACAAAAGCATAAATCTCTAGTGGAACACCTTGAGATGTTGGAGTTAATTGACGACACATTATAGTCATTTCATTATTAATCAATTCATTTGCAACTAAATATTCTTCAATATACTTTCTAAACAACCCAATATTTGTGAGATTTCTACCGTTTATTTTATCATCAAATTCGATATTTAATTTTGAATTATGGTTACTGATTTCTTTTTCGATTGAAGCAACATAGCTAGATAAAAGTGCAATATTTGTTAATTTTGAAACTTCATCTTTATTCATAAATCTGATTGAAGATCCTTTAATCAGTAAAGCTCTTTTAATTCTTCTACCATTAGAATCACTCATTCCTCTCCAATTTTTAAATGAATCAGAAATTAATTTGTAAGTGGGAATTGTTGTTATAGTTTTATCAAAGTTTTGAATTTTCACAGAGTTTAAATTAATCTCTATCACATCGCCGTCAGCACCAAACTTTTCCATCGTTATCCAATCCCCAATTCTAATTAAATCATTTGAGCTTAACTGAACGCTTGCAACGAATCCTAATATAGTGTCTTTAAAAATTAATAAAATAACTGCTGAAAGCGCACCCATTGCTGTAAGAAAAGTTCCTACGTCAGTTCCTGTAAGAATTGAAAATATTACTATGATAGCCGTAAACCAAACTAGTATCATAGCTACTTGAATAAAACTCTCAATTGGTTTACCCTTCAAAGAGTCTACCGTTTTAAAAAAATCTTTAGTAGCATTCAAAAAATTTCTAATGATCCAAACTAATAGAATAATAAAATAGATTTCTAAAACTAAAACAGCATAGACAAGTAAAGCTTGAAAATCTTCAAACCAAAATGGAGAAATCCAATATAGAAAAAACAGAGGAATTAGTCTAGATAAATAAATTTGAATTTTGTTTCTGATTAAAAAATCATCAAAATTAGTTTTAGATTTTTTTGAAATTTGTTCAAGAAAATTAATTATAATTTTCTTTGATAAAAAGTTAATGATAAAAACAGAGATAAAAATTAATACTGAAACTAAAATTAAATTTAAAATTTCTGCATAAAACTCTGGCAATTGTAGATCAATTAAAAGATCATAAAACAAGTTATTTAGTTTCATTGAGTTGTGTGTTTTTAATTACTTTGTTAAAACAGTTCGTCCTGAGATTGAGCTTTTTTTAAACCTAAATGATCATAAGCTAATTTAGTAACCTCTCTTCCTCTTGGTGTTCTAAGGATAAAACCCTGCTGAATCAAAAAAGGTTCATAAACCTCTTCAATAGTTTCAGCACTTTCAGAAACTGCAGTTGATAATGTATTAATACCTACGGGACCTCCCTTAAATTTATCGATAAGGGTTCTTAAAATTTTATTATCCATTTCGTCAAGACCGTTCTTATCAACATTTAATGATTTCAAAGCAAATCTCGTTATTTCCATATCGATAATTCCATTTCCTTTAATCTGAGCAAAATCTCTTACCCTTCTTAAAAGTGAATTAGATATCCTAGGTGTCCCTCTACTTCTTCCAGCTATTTCAATAGCAGCAGAACTATGTATTTCAATATTTAATATCTCTGAGCTTCTTTCTACAATAGTTGAGAGTAGTTCAGTTTTATAATACTCAAGTCTACTATTGATTCCAAATCTAGCTCTCATTGGGGCGGTTAAGAGACCTGACCTTGTTGTCGCTCCAATTAGTGTAAATGGATTTAAATTTATCTGAACTGTTCTAGCATTAGGTCCAGTCTCTATCATTATATCAATTTTGTAATCCTCCATTGCAGAATATAAATACTCTTCAACTATTGGACTTAACCTGTGAATTTCATCAATAAACAAAACATCTCTAGGCTCTAAATTTGTTAGTAAACCTGCAAGATCTCCTGGTTTATCTAAGACAGGTCCAGATGTGACTTTTAAATTTACACCCAATTCATTAGCGACAATATGTGCAAGTGTTGTTTTTCCTAGACCTGGAGGTCCATGAAATAAAGTATGATCTAAGGCATCTGAACGTTGATTACATGCCTCAACAAAAACTTTAAGATTATCAAGAATTTGATCTTGTCCAGCAAAATCATCAAAAGATAGTGGCCTTAGGGCCTTGTCTATCTCTAATTCTTCACTATTAAAATCATTAACAGTAGGATCTAAATTTTCATTCATTTATCCAAATATAAGTAAAAGAAAAACGATATTTAAAACAATAAACTAGTGTTCAGTTTCTTTTTCGTCTTTACCAAGTGGAGTAGTTTGAAGAACAAAATCTTCTTTTTGACCAGGCTTACTGTAATCGTATGCCCATCTGTGAACGTGTGGTATTTCTCCAGGCCAGTTACCATGAATATGTTCAACAGGCGCAGTCCATTCCATAGTGTTTGATCTCCAAGGATTTTGTTCAGCTTTTTTTCCAAAGAACATACTTGATATAAAGTTATATAAAAAGACTAATTGAGCAGCACCTGCTAGCAAAGCAAAAACTGTAATTACGACATTTATATTAGCTAAATCATCAAAATAAGGAAAAGCAGTATTAGTATAATATCTTCTAGGCAAACCTGCCATTCCAATGAAATGCATTGGAAAAAACACACCATATGCAGCTATAGCAGTAATCCAAAAATGTATAAATCCTAAATTTTTATTCATCATTCTTCCAAACAATTTAGGAAACCAATGGTATACACCGGCAAATAGTCCATAAAGAGCTGAAATACCCATAACTAAATGAAAATGTGCTACAACAAAGTAAGTATCATGAATATTAATGTCAAGTGTACTGTCACCAAGAATAATTCCTGTAAGACCACCAGTAATAAAAGTTGATACAAGGCCAATAGAAAACAACATCCCTGGATTAAATTGTAAATTACCTTTCCAAAGAGTAGTAATATAATTAAATGCTTTTACAGCTGATGGAATAGCAATTAAAAGGGTAGTAAATGTAAATACTGAACCAAGAAAAGGATTCATTCCAGAAATAAACATATGATGTCCCCAAACAACAGTAGATAAAAATGCAATAGCTAAAATAGATGCTACCATAGCTCTATAACCAAAAATTGGTTTTCTTGAATTAGTAGCTATAATTTCGGATGTAATACCTAATGCTGGTAATAATACGATATATACTTCTGGGTGACCTAAAAACCAAAAAAGATGTTCAAATAATACTGGAGAACCACCTTGATAATGAAGAACTTCGCCTTGAACAAAAATATCGGAAAGAAAAAATGAAGTTCCAAAACTTCTATCCATTATCAACAATAATGCAGCTGAAAGCAAAACAGGGAAAGAAATAACTCCAATTATAGCAGTAACAAAAAATGCCCATATTGTTAAAGGAAGTCGGAACATAGACATTCCTTTTGTTCTTAAATTTATAACTGTAACAATGTAATTAAGTGATCCAAGTAATGATGAAGCAACAAAAATAGCCATTGAAATCAACCAAAGTGTCATTCCCATACCCGAACCAGGTTGAGCTTGAGGCAATGCACTTAAAGGAGGATAAATTGTCCATCCTGCAGCAGCTGGTCCTGCTTCTACAAATAAAGATGCAAGCATGATCATACTGGAAAGAAAAAACAACCAGAAAGAAATCATATTTAAAAGACCAGAAGCCATATCTCTGGCACCAATCTGCAATGGAATTAATAAATTACTAAAAGTCCCACTTAAGCCAGCAGTTAGTACAAAAAACACCATTATAGTACCGTGTATAGTTACTAAGGCTAAATAAATATTAGGATCCATTACACCCTCAGGTGCCCAATCTCCTAAAAAAATATCAAAAACTGCAAAAGATTGTTCAGGCCAAGCTAGTTGAAGTCTAAATAATAGAGACATAGCCACACCAATAAAACCCATAAACAATACTCCTAAAATCAAATATTGTTTAGCAATCATTTTATGATCCTGACTAAAAATATATTTAGTAATAAACGTTTCTTTGTGATGATGGTGATCATCATGATTTGAATGCGGAATACTTGAAACTTCTGACATATTATATTATTGAATTACTTCTGAAAATATTTGCTGCTTAGCAACCCATTTTTCATAATCTTTTTCAGATTCAACTACTATTTTCATTTGCATATTATAGTGAGATGTTCCACATATTTTAGCACATAACAATAAGTAGTCAAATTGATATGGCTCCAGCGATTCTTCTCCTTTTGCAGTAAGCAATTTACTGTTTTCGAATCTAATTTTATTAATTCTATTTACCTTATCTACAACATCTGAATTCATTCTCATCTCATCTGTAGTTTTAGTTGGAGTAAAAGAAAATTCAGTAATCATTCCTGGAACACAATTCATTTGAGCTCTAAAATGTGGCATGTAAGCAGAATGCAAGACATCTTGAGATCTTAGTTTAAATATTACCTTTCTGTTAACTGGAAGATGGAATTCTTGAGTTACAACAAAATCATCCATTCCGTTAGGATCAGATGAATCAATACCAATAGGGTTTTTACCATCAAAATCATTTAAGAATCTAACATTGGCATCTCCAAGAACGTTATCTTCTCCACCATATCTTGCTTTCCAGTTCCATTGCTGTGCATATAATTCCACAACTAAAGCATCCTCATCTTCTTCAAAGTTCATGATTTTTCCCCATGTAATCATTCCGTAAATAATTAAAAGAAAAAAGATAATAGCAGGGATAATTGTCCAAACAAATTCAAGTTTATTATCATGAGTGAAAAAATAAGCTTTTCGATTATTTATTCCTCTATATTGATATGCAAAAATATGTAACACAGCCTGAGTTAAAGTTTGTGCAAATAGAATAACAGCAAAAGATATCCAAAGTAATGTGTCGTAAGCTGGTCCGTGTGCAGATGCCGACTCAGGCAGAAGTACTTTTGAATATGTCCAAAAAGAATAAATAGTTACTGCATAAATAAAGACCAAAAAAGCAAACATTAATTTGCCGTTTAAATCGTTATCTTTTTCAGTAGCAATCTGAGAATCATCCTTTTTTTGTCCTAATTGAGACAGTTCAAATATCTTAGTAATTTGCCACAAGGCAATTCCTGTTAAGATTAAAATTGTTATTATAAGTAATAATGTCATTTAAAATATTTAGTAAACAAATTTTTCACTTTCTTTAATTAATGGGTCTCCTGACGGCTCTAAAGGAGCTTTTGATAGACTGTTAAATACCACATAAATAAATAATCCAGCAAAGAAAGAAATGCCTGAAAGTTCAGGAATTCCAATAAACCACTGATCACCAACTGTGGCTGGCATAATCATGTTAAAAACGTCAATGTAATGTCCAATTAAAATTATTATTCCTGTCATTACTATAAACCAATTAACTCTTTTATAGTCACTATTCATTAACAATAGTAAAGGAAAAATAAAATTTAATGCAATCATACCGAAAAAAGGAAGATTATAATCTTCAATTCTTGTAATAAAGTAAGTAACTTCTTCAGGAATATTTGCATACCAGATTAGCATAAATTGAGAAAACCATAAGTAAGTCCAAAATACACTAACACCAAACATGAATTTTCCTAAATCATGAATATGATTGTGATTTACCTTTTGTAAATAACCTTTTGATTTTAAATAAATCGTAATCAATGCAATAGTAGTAATCCCAGAAACAAACATACTTGCAAATACGTACCATCCGAATAATGTACTAAACCAATGAGGATCAACTGACATTATCCAATCCCATGACATCATAGATTCTGTAACTATAAAAAATGCTAAGAATCCAGCAGACCACTTGAAGTTTTTTGTATGGTTAGAAATATCTGAAGAATTATCTTGAGCTAAAGAATATTTTCTAGAAATATATCTATAAAAATTCCACCCTGCAATATAAAAAATAGCTCTAGCAATTAAAAAGGGTGAATTTAAATACCCTACTTTTCCTTGAATTATCTTATCATGAGCAACAACTTCAGGATCCATCCAAACAAAAAGGTGATTCAAGTGTAGTGAAGATAGAATCAATATTACTAATATGATTAATGTACCTGGAAGCAAATAAGCTGTGATTCCTTCCATCACTCTAAATAACAACGGAGACCAACCTGCTTGTGAAGCTCTTTGAATTGCATAAAAAGCCAAAGTACCTAATGATAAAAACATAAAAAATAATGCAGCTACATATAAAGCAGACCATGGACGATTTTGTAAATAATGCAGTAGGTGTTCATCATGAGATGATGAATGAGTATCCTCTTCATTATGATTATTGGCAGATACATGTGAATCATCAATTGCATGCGAATCCTCTAAGCTAAGTGTTTCATCTTCATGATGACCATCAGAATGTGAATCTGCAACCATTTCTTTAGCTTCTTCAATAGTTTTTGGTACAGAATAAAAACTAAAACCTAAGCCAAGGACACCTAATACCATCAAGGTGAGTGAGAAGATTTTTATATTTTTAGAAACGTGATACATTAATTTATTTTATTAATTTTTCTCTTAAACTTATTACATACTGTGAAATTTGCCATCTTTCTTTGGCATTTACTTGACTAGCATGAGAACCCATTAAATTTTTACCATACATTAAAACATGATAAATACTTCCTTCAGTTATATCTCTGTCGGCGTAACTTGGAATACCTAAAAACTTTTCATTTGTCATTAATATTCCTTGACCATCTCCCTTTGAACCGTGACAAACTGCACAATAAATATTGTATAACTCCTTGCCCTTTGATATATTTTCATCACTTGTTTCTAAAGGGGATAACAAATTGTTTTTTGCTAATTCATAACCTTCGTTAGTATCTAAATATTCATAAGGAACCCAACCTCTTGGGATGGTTCCTTCAACAGGAATTTGAGCTTCAATTCCATTAGCAAAAGCATCTGACTCTTCATATGTACTGTAACCTACAGATTCATACATGTTGGGAAAGAACTGGTAGTTAGGTTTTGATTTATCAAAACAAGACGCGGTTAAAACACTAAACAATATCATCACGCTAAAAAAAGTATATTTTTTCATTAGTTAGATTCTTTATTATCGATTATTTTAACTTCGAGTACATCTGTTTTTTTAACAGCTGCTTCTAATGCTTTTCCATCACCATGAAATTTGATTTCTATTAAAAACTTATCATCTGTCGTTGAGGGCATTGGATTTTCTGCCTCTTTGAAAGGCCATAATTTACTTCTTAAATAAAAAGTTATAACCATTAAATGGGCAGCAAAAAATACTGTAAGTTCAAACATAATTGGCACAAAAGAAGGCAAATTTTCAATAAATGAAAAACTTGGTTTTCCTCCAATATTTTGAGGCCAATCGACTATCATAATATAGTTCATCATGAAGATTGCAAAACAAAATCCAATACATCCATAAATAAAAGATAAAATAGCTAATCTAGTTGGTTTTAAACCTAAAGCTTTATCAAGTCCATGAACTGGAAAAGGAGTATAAACTTCGTCAATTGAAAAGTTTGATGATCTCAAATCTTTGACAGCATCCATTAACTTATCATCATCATCGTATACGGCATGTAAAATTTTATCAGCCATTATTTTTTATCTCTATTTTTTTTATAATTATCACCCGAAGTTTTTAATATTGTTTTTACTTCAGCTTGAGCAATCACAGGAAAGGTTCTTGAGTATAATAAAAATAATACAAAAAAGAATCCAATAGTTCCTACGAATATTCCTACATCTACAAACGTTGGAGAAAACATTGTCCAAGAAGAAGGTAGATAATCTCTATGTAACGAAGTGACAATAATAACAAATCTTTCAAACCACATCCCAATATTTACAACAATTGAAATAAAAAACGAGAAAAGTATACTAGTTCTTAATTTCTTTATCCACATTAGCTGAGGAGAAAAGACATTACATGTCATCATCGCCCAATAAGCCCACCAATACGGACCTGTTGCTCTATTTAAAAAAGCATATTGTTCATATTCAACACCAGAGTACCAAGCAATAAAGAGTTCAGTTATATATGCTGTACCTACAATAGATCCAGTAATCATTATTACGATATTCATTAATTCGATATGCTGTACGGTTATATAATTTTCTAGATTAGAAACCTTTCTCATGATAATTAGCAATGTATTAACCATCGCAAATCCAGAGAATATTGCCCCTGCAACAAAATAAGGAGGAAAAATAGTTGTATGCCAACCAGGGATAACAGATGTAGCGAAATCAAAAGATACAATTGTATGAACTGATAATACTAATGGAGTAGCTAAACCAGCTAATACTAAAGAAACCTCTTCAAATCTTTGCCAATCTTTAGCTCTACCTGTCCATCCAAAACTAACTAAACTGTATATTTTTTTCTGAAAGGGTTTTACAGCTCTGTCTCTTATCATAGCAAAATCAGGTAATAGACCCGTCCACCAAAACACTAGAGAAACTGATAAATATGTGGATATTGCAAAAACGTCCCACAATAAAGGAGAGTTAAAGTTTACCCACAACGATCCATATGCGTTAGGAATTGGTAATACCCAATATGCTAACCAAGGACGACCCATGTGTATTATAGGGAATAAACCAGCTTGAATTACAGAAAATATTGTCATGGCTTCAGCTGATCTATTAATCGCCATTCTCCATTTTTGTCTAAACAGTAATAAAACTGCAGATATTAATGTACCTGCATGTCCAATACCAATCCACCAAACAAAGTTTGTAATATCCCAAGCCCAACCGACAGTTTTATTTAATCCCCATACACCAATTCCTGTTGAAATAGTGTAAATCATACAGCCAACCCCCCATAAAAAAGCAACTAATGCAATAGAAAAAACTATCCACCATTGTTTGTTGGCTTTACCTTCAATAGCAGCGGCAATATCATTTGAAACATCATGATATGACTTATTACCAGTTACTAAAGGTTTTCTAATTGGTGCTTCGTAATGAGATGACATATATATTTATCTTTTTACGTATTTCTTATTTTAACTTGGTACATAACATTTGGTTTTGTACCTACACTTTCTAAAAGATGATACATTCTATCATCCTCTTTTAACTCTAACACTTTACTATCCTCGTCATTAACATCTCCAAACACAATTGCTCCAGTTTCACAAGCAGAAGAACAAGCGGTCTGAAATTCACCATCCTTAATTTCTCTTCCTTCAAGCTTAGCATCTAATATTGTTTTTTGTGTTTTTTGAATACACATAGAACATTTTTCCATAACTCCTCTTGATCTAACAACAACATCTGGGTTTAAAACCATTTTACCCAAATCATCGTTCATGTTAAAATCAAACTCATTATTATTATTATATAAGAACCAGTTAAATCTTCTTACTTTATATGGACAGTTGTTAGCACAATATCTAGTACCAACACATCTATTATAAGCCATGTGATTTTGACCTTGTCTACCATGTGATGTTGCAGCTACTGGACAAACTGTTTCACACGGAGCATGATTGCAATGTTGACACATAACTGGCTGAAAAGCAACCTGAGGATTTTCGGATGGATTTTCCATTTCACCAAAAACAGATAATGAATCACTTAAACCGTTAATATTATCTTTAGTAGTATTGTCACCAGAGAATGTTTCAGCTGAAGAATAGTATCTGTCTATTCTTAACCAATGCATGTCTCTAGATTTTCTAACTTCTCTTTTACCAACAACAGGAACATTATTCTCAGCATGACATGAAATAACACAAGCTCCACATCCAGTACATCCATTTAAGTCAATTGATAAATTAAAATGATGTCCAATTGATCTGTCAAATTCATCCCAAATATCAACATCAGGAGATGTCACAAGTGTCTCAACATGATTTAAAGAAACGCTAGGAACATAATTCCACTCAGAAGATTTTTTTGTATTAAATATTTCAAGAGTTGTTTCTTTGATAATATCTCCACGACCCATTAAAGTATTGTGAAGTTGAACACATGCAAATTCATGTGTTTCGCTTATTGATTCTATAGAAACATTTTGAACATTTATAAAATTGTTATAAAAATCATATGAATTTACACCGGTTTGTAATTCGTTTTTAACTCCATCTGTTCTACCATAACCAAAAGATAAACCAACAGAACCTTTAGCTTGACCAGGTTGGATAATAACGGGAACTTTTAATGATTTACCATCAATTGAAATTTTAGCATGATTGCTATTCAAAGCTCCGTTAGAATCGTTAATATTTTTTAATCCTAAACTTTTTGCATCAGATTTAGATACTGTTACATAATTATCCCAAGAAACTCTTGTTAAAGGATCCGGCATTTCTTGAAGCCAAGGATTATTAGCTTGCGTTCCGTTACCCATTGAGGTTTTTGAATATAAAATCAGTTCAAAAGTATCAGAATCTGTAGAATTTAAATTTTTAAAAAACTTTTTGACATTAGGGTTAGTATAGGGTGAACTTAGTTTTTTTGAGCTTATATCACTGTAAAAAACCCCATCATGTAAAGCTTGATTCCAAGACGCACCTTTAAGAATAGTTGTATTCCAATTATTTTTTAATTCATCATAAAATGAATTTGAGGAACCTAGCCAGTTTAGTAAAACATCTTGAAACTGCGAAGTGTCAAAAAGAGGTTTTATAGTAGGTTGTACTAAACTATAATTGCCTGATTTCATTTCAACATCGCCCCAAGATTCTAAATAATGAGGAGTTGCTGCAACCCATTTAGAAATTTTAGAAGTTTCTGTATTATTCATTGAAAACGAAACTGATAACTCGATAGACTTTAATGCTTCGTTAAATTGTTTACTGTTTGGAAGGGTATACGATGGATTTACTCCAACCATAATTAAACCATTAACTTTTTTACTTAAAACATCTTCAACAACATCAAACACTTTTTGATCATCACCTTGACTAGTATAATTAAGCTTTTGAACATTTATTACATTACTTTTAATTAACTCATTAATTTTTAATGCAATGAGCTGTGCTCCAACATCATCTAATCCAGTAACAAACACTCCCTTACCATTAGATTTTAATAAATTATCAGATATGGATTTTAATTTTGCGTCAAGCTTATCATTTAACTTAACTCCACTATTTTGTCCAGAAATAAGGTCGTAGAATCTAAGTAAAGCCTTTTTTTGTAAAGAAGGTTTTAATGGAATTCTTGTGTCAGCATTTGCGCCAGAGAGCGACATGTTAGCTTCAATTTGATAATGCTTGGACATCTTTCCATTTTTTGGAACTCTTGTTTTAGCATACCCTTTTGAAAATCCTCCACCTTGCCAGTCTCCAAGAAAATCAGCAGAGAAAGAAACAATGACATTGGCTTTTTCAAAATCGTAGGTAGGTAATGCTCTAACACCGTAGCTTACTTCAAAAGCATCTAATGCTTTTGAATTTGAAATAGAATCATAAACAACATGATCTATGTTAGGATATTTTCTTAAAAATTTTTTAATTACAGATTCAGTAGTAGGACTAGCAAAAGTTTGTGTCAACAAAACAACTTTTTTGTTTGATGCTTTCATTGCATCAAGTTGAGCTTTTACATTTACATTAAACTGATCCCAAGAGATATCCTGATCATCCATTGTTGGGCCTTGAATTCTTGAACTATCATACATTGAAAGAACTGAAGCCTGAACTCTAGCGTTTGGAGAATTATCTTTTGATTGATTATTAATTTCTATTTTGATAGGTCGTCCTTCTCTAGTTTTGACTAAAACATTTGCAAAATCAAAACCATCAGAAATTGATGTGGCATAAAAATTAGAAATCCCAGGCCTGATTTGTTCAGGCTGAACAACGTAAGGAATAGATTTATTAACTGGACCTTCACAACTAGCTAGTGTTGCAGCAGCTGTGCTAAACCCTAAATATTTTAAAAAATCTCTTCTACTAGCACTAGAATTTTCTAAACTATTCTCGTCGGCTAACAGATTCCCAACTGGCAAGTCTTCGACAAACTCGTTGTTTGCAAGTTTGTCAATTAATTTGCTATCAGAAGACAATTCTAATTCACTTTTCCAATATTTTTTATGGTTACCCATTTCTTAATAATACTTGTTTAATAATGACACTTACCACATTCTAAACCACCCATTTGAGCGATAGATAATTCTTCTACACCATATTTTTTCGACAATTCTTCATGTATTTTTGTATAATACTCATTGTCCTTTACTTTTATATTTGAATCACGATGACAATTAATACACCATCCCATTGTTAAAGGAGAATATTGATATAATATTTCCATTTCTTCAACTGGACCATGACATTTTTGACAATCAATTCCAGCAACAGAAACGTGTTGAGCATGATTGAAATAAACAAAATCAGGTAAATTATGTATTCTTACCCATTTAACAGGTTCAGTATCACCAGTGTAGGATTGAGTTTCTTCATCCCAACCAACTGCTTTATATAATTTCTTTATTTCATTTGTATAAAAATCTTTAGTATAGCCTTTCTCAAGATCCTCTTCACCATTGTAATCGGCTATATTCTCATGACAATTCATACATACATTTAACGATGGAATTCCGGAATGTTTTGAGATTCTAGCAGAAGAATGACAATATTGACATTCAATCTGATTTTCACCAGCATGAATTTTATGTGAATAATGTATTGGTTGAATAGGCATATAACCCTGATCAACTCCGATTTGCATCATGTAGCCATATGCAAAGTATGCGCTAGACAATAATAATAGTATAACTGAAACAAATATTAAAAATTGGTTATTTACAAATGCTTTCCATAAAGAAAACTTAGAGCCTGACTCTTTTTCAAATTCTATACCATTTTTTTCAGCTATGTTTCTTAAAGTCTTAGTAACTAAAAACAACATAGTAATGAGAACCAATAAAACCACTGTAAGTAAAACCAGAACGATGTCATTTGTTAAGGAAGATTCGTCACTAGAACTTGTTGATTCAGTACCGGCATTTGCGGCAACAACAGGTTCAGGAACATAATCAGTATAGGCTAAAATATTATCAATATCCTCGTTCGAAAGTTGAGGAAATGCATTCATAGCTACTTTATTATATTCTTCATAAATAGCCACAGCTTGATCGTCACCGGACTTAATTAATGCAGCACTGTTTTTAATCCATGAATAAAGCCATTCCTTTTCATATTTTGCAGAGACGCCTTTTAAAGCAGGACCGACTAAATTTCTGTTTAACTTGTGGCATGAAGCACAATTTGCATTAAAAAGAGATTTTCCTTTAGCTATATCAATTTCTTGAGAAGACAAGTTTAAAGAAAAAGAAAAAAGAAAAAATACAATGAATATCTTGGACACAGATACTTGTTTAATTAGTTTCAAAAAAGCGCTCAATAAAGATGTTTTTACTACGACTGACAATTAAAAATAGTATCAAAATTAGACGGCAAAAATACAACACAAGAATGATAATAAAAACCTAACTTAAATGTAATTTTTAATTTATATCCATTCTAAATAAACTGCGTAAAAAAAATCGATATTTTTAAAAAACTCTTTAGCAAAAAACTATATTTGTAAAGATGTATAAATCAGTCTTTTCACTATTTTTCTTGACATTAACTTGCTTTAAATCATTTTCACAAAAAGATTCTATTATAATTAATCAAGATCCCAAACTTTTAAAAGTTTTAGAATTAAAAAAAATAGTTAATCAAGAAGTTTTTACATCAGGTCAATATACAATTCAAATATTTAGTGGAAATTTTACTGACTATAAAATATTAATGGATAAATTGACTGATGAAGAAAAATATAACGAAATTTTTTACAGTTTTGAAACTCCTTATTACAAAATAAGAGTTGGGAAATATGTCTCAAGAATTTTAGCAAGTAAAGAATTAAAAAAAATCAAAAAAGATTTTTCTTCAGCATTTATTTTACAACCTAAATAACTACTTAACTTTCTTTTTTATTTCTACTTGAGAGTAGGCCTCAATAACATCACCTATTCTTATATCATTATAGTTTTTTACTTGTAAACCACAATCGTATCCTTTAGAAACTTCTTTGGCGTCATCTTTAAATCTTTTTAATGACGATAGGACTCCCGAACTAACTACAACTCCATCTCTAATAATTCTTATACTTGAATTTCTGAAAATCTTTCCGCTGGTAACCATACAACCTGCAATAGTACCAACCTTAGATATTTTAAAAGTTTCTCTAATTTCAGCGTTACCAGAAATCTCTTCTTTAAATTTTGGGGCTAACATACCTTCCATGGCATCTTTTAGATCGTTTATTGCATCATAAATAATTGAATAATTCCTAATATCAATTTCTTCTTTATCTGCAATTTGCCTAGCATTTCCAGTTGGCCTTACATTAAATCCTATAATTATTGCATCAGATGCAGAAGCCAACAGAACGTCAGATTCTGTTATAGCACCTACAGCTTTATGAATTATATTTATGAGAATTTCGTCAGTAGATAATTTTTGAAAAGAGTCAGTCAGTGCTTCAACAGATCCATCAACATCACCTTTTAAAATAATATTTAATTCTTTGAATTCACCAATAGCAATTCTTCTTCCAATTTCATCTAGTGTAATATGTTTTTGCGTTCTGACAGATTGCTCTCTTACTAATTGAGTTCTTTTTACTGCGATTTGTTTTGCTTCCTTTTCATCATTAAATACATTAAACTTGTCTCCAGCTTGTGGAGCGCCATCAAGACCTAATATTGATACAGGGGTTGAAGGTCCGGCTTCAATTATCGCATTGCCTCTTTCATCCTGCATAGCTTTAACTTTTCCAGAATGTTGACCAGCTAATAAATAATCTCCAATTTTTAAAGTACCAGATTGAACTAAAATTGTAGATATATAACCTTTGCCTTTGTCTAAATATGCTTCAACTACTGAACCAATAGCAGCTTTATTTGGATTTGCTTTTAATTCTAAAAACTCTGCTTCAAGCAATACTTTTTCAAGCAACTCATCAACTCCAGTTCCTTTAAGAGCAGACACATCATGAGACTGTATTTTTCCACCCCATTCTTCAATAAGCAAATTCATTCCAGAAAGCTTCTCTTTAATTTTATCAGGATTTGAATTTGGTCTATCGATTTTATTTATTGCAAAAATAATTGGGACTCCTGCAGCTTGAGCATGACTTATTGCTTCTTTAGTTTGAGGCATTACATCATCATCTGCAGCTATAACAATAATCACCAAATCAGTAATTTGAGTTCCACGGGCTCTCATAGCAGTAAATGCTTCGTGACCAGGTGTGTCTAAAAAAGTTATGTTTTGTCCATCTTTTAAAACAACATTATAAGCTCCTATATGCTGTGTAATTCCTCCTGATTCACCAGCAATTACATTTTCTTCTCTGATATAATCTAACAAGGAGGTTTTTCCATGATCGACATGCCCCATTACAGTAACAATTGGCGCTCTTGGAAGTAAATCTTCTGGACTATCTTCAACTTCCTTAATAGAGTCTTCAATATCTGCTGTAACAAACTCAACTTCGTATCCAAATTCATCAGCTACAATAGTCAAAGTTTCAGCATCAAGCCTTTGATTCATGGTAACCATAATACCCAAAGACATACATGTAGAAATAATTTCAGTTGAAGTTATTTCCATCATAGTAGCGACCTCTCCAACAGTGATAAATTCAGTGACTTTTATAGTCTTTTTTTCAGCTTCGTTTTGAGCTAAAACTTCATCAGATTTTAATTTATGGGAATCTCTTTTACCTTTTCTATATTTAGCGCCTTTAGAGGATGATCTTCCTTGTAATTTTTCTAAAGTTTCTCGTATTTGCTTTTGAACATCAACTTCAGATGGCTCACTTGCAACAGGCTTAGATCTTCCAGATTTATTAAATGTTCTTTTATTGCTAGATACTGATGGTTTTACAGGATCTTTAGAAATTCTAATTCTTTTTCTTTTAGAAGCTGGATTAATATTTGGTGTTGTTGGCTTAGGTTTATTAAATTTTCCTAAATCAATCTTATCTCCCACAGTTTTTAAACCACTTAACTTAGTGTACTTTGTCTTTATACTAGAACTGTCTTTAGATTCTTCAGTTTGAGATTCAGGTTTTATTTCTCCAACCTTTGGTTCGGTTTTTAAAACTGGCTTTTCTACTTTTAACTCATCCTTTAGCTCTGCTTTAGGTTCTGCTTTAGGTTCTGCTTTAAGTTCTACTTTAGGCTCTGCTTTAGCCTTAGGTTTGCTAAACTTCTCTAAGTCTATTTTTCCTAAGTGTACCGGTTTTTTAATTTCAGCTCTTTGAATAAATGAATTTCTTTTCTTTTCTTTTTCTTCTAATTCTTTTTCAAGCTTGATCCTTAGATCCTCTTTTTCTTTTCTTTTCTCTTCACTTAAGTCATGAGATTCAACTTTACTAGATTTATCAGAACTAAATTCGTTTAAAAATAAGGTATACTGATCAGGTGAAATTTTAGTAGTTGGTCTAGCTTCAATTTCATGCCCGTTAGAAGCAAGAAACTCAACAGCTCTATCAAGAGAGATATTAAATTCTCTTAAAATTTTGTTTAATCTTGTTAATTTTATTTCACCCATAAATAAATTTATTATTCAGAAAATTCTGCTTTTAATACATTTCTAACTGCTAAAATAGTTTCCTCTTCTAGGTCAGTTCTTTTTACTAAATCTTCAATATCTTGTTCTAATACACTTTTTGCTGTGTCTAAACCTGCTTTTTTAAATTCTTCAAGAACCCACCCTTCAATTTCATCAGAGAATTCGGTTAATTCAACATCTTCTTCAGCACCTTCTCTATAAACATCAATTTCATAGCCTGTTAATTGACCAGCTAATCTGATATTGTGTCCTCCTCTTCCAATGGCTTTAGAAACCTGTTCTGGATCCATAAATGCTTCAACAGTTTTCTTCTCTTCATTAATTTTTAATGATGATATTTTTGCAGGACTTAATGCTCTTGTAATTAATAATTGAGTGTTATTTGTAAAATTAATAACGTCAATATTTTCGTTTCCAAGCTCTCTAACAATACCATGAATTCTAGATCCTTTCATTCCCACGCAAGCTCCAACTGGGTCGATTCTATCATCATATGAATCCACAGCTACTTTAGCTTTTTGTCCAGGTATTCTAACAACTTTCTTTACAGAAATTAAACCGTCGAAAACTTCAGGAATATCTTGTTCAAAAAGTTTTTCTAAAAACTTTGGAGAAGTTCTTGAGAAAATAATTGATGGCTTATTACCTTTTAGTTCAACAGACTCAATAACTCCTCTTACAGAATCTCCTTTTCTATAAAAATCAGATGGTATTTGACGATCTTTAGGCATGATTAATTCGTTTCCATCATCATCGAGCAATATCACAACATTATGTCTGATATGATGAACTTCTGCAGTATATATTTCGCCTATTAAATCAATAAATTGTTTGTAAACAATTCCATTATCGTGTTCGTGAACTCTAGACACTAAATTCTGTCTTAAAGAAAGAACTGTCCTTCTTCCAAGATCAACTAGTTTAACTTCCTCAGAGACATCTTCACCAACTTCGAAATCAGGTTCAATTTTTCTTGCTTCACTGATTGAAATTTCTTGGTTTTCGTCTTCAACTGCTCCGTCTTCAACAACAACTCTATTTCTCCAAATCTCTAAATCTCCTTTGTCTGGATTGATAATTATATCAAAGTTATCGTCATCGCCATATTTTCTTTTAAGAGTATTTCTAAAAACCTCTTCTAATATTGACATTAACGTAACTCTGTCTATAAATTTTTCGTCTTTGAATTCTGAAAACGATTCTATTAAAGATAAATTTTCCATGCTTATATTTTATTAAATTCTACTACTAACTTTGCTTTTTTAATTTCATCAAAAGCAATTAATTTGTTTTTTTTCACAGTCACTTTGCCTTTGCCTACAGGTTTTGGCTCACGAGCTGTCCATTCAAGTGTAATATCTTCTTCACTTACTTTAATTAAGTTCCCTTTTATATCATCACCCTCTTTTAAAGTTACATTCAATTTTCTTTTCAAATTTTTCAAAAATTGTCTGTAAGTTATTAACGGAGACAAAAGTCCAGCAGAACTAACATTTAAACTAAAATCATCTAGCTCAGTGTCAAAATGTTTTTTTATATGTTTTGATAATAAAACACAATCACTAACCTTAACACCGTTATCACCATCAATTTTTACATCAATTTTAAAAGAATCCACATCAAGATCCACTAAAAAAAGTTGTTTATTATTTTCAAAAAATTCAATAAATATTTTTTCTAATATTTCTTTCAAATCAAATATATTTAATAAAGAAGGGGACATTGTCCCCTTCATATTTCCAATAACGCAGTGCAAATATACTAAATTCTACAAAACAAAGAATTTAATTAAACTCCGTTAATTAAAGTTGGCCTACTAGGGCTCGAACCTAGACTCTCCTGGACCAAAACCAGGCGTGTTGCCAGTTACACCATAGGCCAGTGTAATGAACGGCAAATTTAATATAAATTTGGAATTCCACTAATTATTAAAAAAGTTTTTATTTTAATAATTAATTGTGTGTAATATTCTTAACTATTTTAATTGATTTAACTAAAGATTTGAGGCAAATGCAACAAAAATCCAAAGTATTATATTTTTAATGATAATTGATTTAATATTTGTTTTGATATATGAAAAAACATACCAAGTGATGGAAAGAAAAACTAATGCAAAAATTAAAAATACTATTGTGTTTTTAATTGGTTCACTTTGTAATATTGAATCATATGCCAAATAAGAGAAAAAAAGGATTCCACTCATTGAGAAATTTTTAAATGTGTTTAAAATACTCATTATATAAAGTTTATAAATTAATGCTATTAAATTATAAAATAAATAGAAATTATTTAATATTAAGTTATACAAATTAAAATTCTCTATTCTTAATTAATATCCCTCCATAAGCATCCAGATAATAAATGCTACAACAAGAAAAAAAAGAAAACTAAAACAACCACAACCTTTAGATAGAGTATCCATTGTATTGTCACCTCTCTTTCTAATTATTATACCTAGTATTAAACACAATACTAATACACCTATTAACTCCATTACTCTTTACATATTATAATTCAGTTTCTTCACAATATCTAAAATAACAATATTATTCTATACTTATATCCACAAACTCAAACCCATTTCCAAATTCTGAATTATACTTATAATCAATCATTATATGAAATAGTGTGTTTGACTTATTTAAACTAAAGTTTCAGCTAGACAAATAAATATATTTAAAATATTAATTGATAATATTGTTTAAATTCGTCAATCAATTATTTGAATAATGAATATTAGAAAATTCGGAAAAATAAATACTATAGCAGGATTAATTGTTTTTTTAATTGCCTTATCTACTTATTTTTTGACTGTTGAGCCAACAGCTAGCTATTGGGATGCTGCAGAATACATTTCGACATCAGCTAAATTACAAGTGGGGCATCCTCCAGGAGCTCCATTATTTCAAATGATTGGTGCCTTTTTCTCTTCCTTTGCTTCTAACCCAGAGGATATTGCATTTATGGTGAATATGATGTCTGTCTTTGCAAGTGCATTCACAATCTATTTACTTTATTTAACAATAGTAATAATCGGAAAGAAAATTGTTGGCGTTTCTGATAATATTACAACTGAAAACACAATTAAAATAATAAGCTCCTCAATCATTGGAGCGTTATGTTTTACATTTTCAGATAGTTTTTGGTTTAACGCAGTTGAAGCGGAAGTCTATGCAATGGCTACATTTATAATGGCGCTGCTGTTTTGGCTTGGTTTCAAATGGGAAGAAGACATGGATAATGAAAGAGGAAACAGATGGCTTATATTGATTTCATTTGTTGTTGGGCTTTCTTTTGGAGTACACTTTATGGGTCTTTTAGCAATTCCAGCTATTGGAATGATTTATTTCTTTAAAAAGTACCCAAAACCTGATTTAAAAAGTTTTTTGATTGCAAATATTCTTTCTGTAACTGTTCTGCTTTTTATTTTTAAGCTTCTTTTGCCTTCAACTCTAGCTTTATTCGGCTATCTAGAAGTATTTTTTGTAAATAGCCTTAGACTCCCTTTTAATTCTGGAACAATTTTTACATCTATTTTAATAATTATCCTGTTCTCTTTTTTATTGACATACACTAGAAAAAAAAATTGGGTTAACACAAATGTGCTAACACTTTGTGTTATGTTCATTTTTATAGGATTTTCAACTTGGCTTATGATTCCTATAAGATCTAATGCCAATACTGTAATAAATGAAAATTCACCATCTGATGCAAGAGCTTTACTTGCATATTACAACTTAGAACAGTATCCCGAAACAAAGCTTTTTTACGGTCCAATGTTTTCAGATGCCTATGCAGGTCAAGACGAAATTAATCCTTACAAAGATGATAAACCCAAATATGAAAGAGACGATAAGACAAAAAGATATGTAATTGTAAATGATTGGGAGTCAGGGAAAATCAATTCTAATAGTAAGCATCTTGGACTTCTTCCACGAATGTGGAGCTCAGAACATGCAATAAACTACATGAACTATTTTGGGTTTTTAGATTTTCAAATTAAACCAGAATATCTAGCAGAAACTAATTTTAAAAAACTTGTAAATGAATTTAATCAAAGTGTTTCTAAAGGAGACATCGATGCAGAGGGATATCACAAGTTTTTAAGTGAATATGGCGGATATCTAGATATTGAAAAACCTTCATTACTTAATAATTTAAAATATCTATTTAAATACCAAATCGGATCGATGTATTTGAGATATTTTATGTGGAATTTTAGCGGTCGACAAAATGATATAAAATGGGAATATGATTTGTTAAACGGTAACTGGATCTCTGGAATAAATTTTATTGATGAATTTAGACTTGGTCCTCAAAGTAATTTACCTTCAGATCTTAAAAACAATAAGGCTAGGAATACTTATTATATGATTCCTTTAATTTTAGGATTAATAGGGCTGCTGTTTCTTTTCAAAAAAGATAAAAATCTATTTTGGATTGTGATTTTATTATTTCTATTTACCGGGTTAGCACTAAAAGTTTATTTAAATGAAAGAGTTTTTGAACCGCGAGAACGAGATTATGCACTAGTTGGGTCATTTTATGTGTTTTCTATTTTTATTGGTCTTAGTTTATACTCAATATCAAATTCATTTAAAAAAATACTTTCTGAAAAAATATCAGTTCCATTATTAAGTATACTATTACTTTCTGTTCCTGTTTTAATGGGTTACCAAAATTGGGATGACCATGACAGATCTGACAGATATACAGCACAATCTTTAGCTAAAGCTTATTTAAATTCTATTGATGAGGATAAGGACGCTATGATTTTTACAATTGGAGATAATGATACTTTTGCTTTATGGTACGCTCAAGAAATTGAAAATTACAGGACTGATGTTAGGACTATTAATACAAGTTTAATAGCTACAGATTGGTATATGGATCAAATGAAAAGACGCACCTACAATAGCAGTCCAGTTCCCTCTCAACTTAAACATAGTCAATATGCATATGGTATTAGAGATTATATTAAATATGAAGCTTTAATAGATTCTGTTAGGTGGGATATTAAAGATTTTATGAACTGGGTTTCTAGTGACCATCCTCGAACTAAATATAAAAATCTATTAACTCAATATGGTGCTGATTTAGAAAATATTCCAATGTTTACTCAAAACATGGTTTTCTATCCAACCAACAAAATTAGAGTACCTATTAATAAAAAAAATGTTTTAGAAAGCGGAATTGTTAAAGCTGAGAAAGAGGATTTAATTTTAGATTATATTGACATTGATCTTCCAACTAGCGGCCTATATAAAAATCAATTATTAATGCTAGATATTTTAGCAAACAACGACTGGAAAAGACCTATTTATTTTACAGGAGGAAGTTATAATGATGCAGAATATTTATGGATGAAAGATTTTCTTCAACTTGACGGCCTTGTCTATAAGCTTATTCCAATAAAAACAGAAATTAACAAAAACAATCCATACGAAATGGGACGTATAGATTCTTCGCTTATGTATAATATTGTTAAGAGTTGGGAGTGGGGTAACTCTGAGAGTTCTGAGATTTACCATGATCCTGAGACTAGAAAAAACAGTATTTCATTCAGAGGAAATCTTCATAGACTTGCAAAACAACTTATTGCAGATAAAGAATATCAAAAAGCAGAAGAAATATTAGATTTATCTATTCAAAAAATGCCTATTGATTACTTTGGTTATTATAGTCTTTTAGAACCTTACATCTCAACCTATTATAAAATAAATAAATTTGATAAAGGAGATGATCTTTACCAAAAACTTTCTGTTAAATATGATGAAAATTTAAAATACTATTCTCAACTATCTAATTCAAAAAATTCTAAATTTTCAATATACAGTTTTGCTGAAAGTATTATAACTGATACGGAAAGATATAGATCTCTTTTAGAAACTCTTTTAAAGTCTAAAAATAATAGTCTAAAATCTCAAGCAATAAAACAATATATAAGTTCAACTGAATTTGTTTCTGAACTCTATGGAGATTATGAATATTACACACTGCTAAGTCCGTTTCTAAAGCAGCTTTTTATTTCAGACGATAAAGAACTGGCTAGAGAATTATTTATAAAAATATCATCTCAGTATAAAGAAAGACTCTCAATAATTATGTCTATGCAGGATGATAAAAAAGCTGAATACACTCAGTCAATTCTTAATGATTATTTTGAATTAAGGTCATTAGTTGAATTAATTCAAAAATATGATAGTGAGAAAGATTATGTATTAGAGGAAATAAAAGAGTTAGGATTAATTGGAGAAGGTTTAAATAAAATCATTGATTAAATTAATCAGCGTATTTGCATCTTGTTCTCCGCTTTGTCTCCAAACCATTTCTCCAGATTTGTAAATCATTAGTGTAGGTAAACCTTTTACCCTGAGAGCTTCAGAAAGTTCATTATTTTGATCGACATTAATTTTAATTACTTTTCCTTTATCTCCAATTGCAGCCGCAACATCTCTAAGCACAGGATGCATAGCCTTTGAAGAATCATCCCCATCACCATAAAAGTCTATTAGAATTGGTACTTCTAAATTAATAAGTTCACCAAATTTTGACATAGGTCAATATTGAATTTGTACTAAAATAAGGTTTTTTTAAAAAACTATGATTTTTTGAGCTTAATCACTGATATTTCAGGGTAAACACCAATTCTCCCCGGAAAACCTAAAACACCAAATCCTCTATTAACATTTATAAACTGATTTTTTTTATTATAAATACCTGCCCAATATTTATAGGCCCATTTAATAGGACTCCATTTAATCCACCCTGGAATTTCAATGCCAAACTGCATTCCATGAGTATGACCACTTAATGTTAAATGAAAATGGGTTTTGTGATCTATTAATACTTTATCCCAGTGGGATGGATCATGACTCATCACTATTTTAAAGTCAGAATTTACTAATCCTAGGCAGGCCTTATCGATATCACCTTTTTTCTTGAAACGACCTTTTCCCCAATTTTCTACGCCAACTAAAGAAATTGAACTATTATTTTTATTGATTTTGGTATTCTCATTTAACAATAAATTAAACCCCATTTCTTTTTGAATATCTAGAAGCATTTGAAAATTTAATTTTTTTTCATTTTTGGAGC
>Ga0209307_1000450_pt1 | contig 28868 bp, 28 predicted proteins | sample COGITO_mtgs_1105_FD_185519 | JGI IMG/M metagenome (GOLD analysis project Ga0209307, IMG submission 185519) | Pelagic marine microbial communities from North Sea - COGITO_mtgs_110530 (SPAdes) (version 2) | ecosystem: Environmental > Aquatic > Marine > Epipelagic ... | reverse complement strand
TATAGCAGAAATACCAGGACTAACACGCATTTCAATACGGTTAAACTTTGGATTGTTGTCCCGGTCCAGCACTTCAAACGCGAGCGCAGCCATCGCGTAAATCCCAGCATCCCCTGAGCTCACCAACGCAACGTCCCGGCCCTCGGCAGCCAACTCAATAGACCGTCTGACGCGTGCTTCCTCTTCTGACAATTCCGACATGTGGCGTTCTTTACCATTTATCAGATCGCCCAAAAGATCTAGATATAGGCCGTATCCAACCACATCCGTCGCCGTGCCAAGCCACGATGTGACTTCCGGTGTGCGCCATGCAGCCTGCCCCGGTCCGATACCTACAATAGACAACCGCCCGCGAGCACGCCCAACGGTCAACGGATCAATAATACCGGGTGCGCGCGCAATCGCACATGTTGCCCGCTTCGACAGCCGCTTCGCTACGATCAACTCAGCGTCAGGCCCCGCCGCTGCCAGCGCAGACCCTTCGGAAACGCCGTGACATCCGACTTCAGCGAAGACGATGTCTGAAGGTGTTTTCAGGCGCGGTGTCTCAGCTTCAAGGGTGGTCGCATCAAAAAACCGTGCTGGCACGCCAAGCTCAAAAGCAACATCCAAGACGGCTGCTTCATCTGATTTCAAATCCAGCGATGCGACGCAGGCAATAGCTCCTTTAGCCAAGTCAACGTCTGCCAACGTTTCAGTGACGAGTGTCGATAATTCTTCCAGTGTGCAGCCTCGCTCACAGCCGACCCCTAAAGTCAGAACCTGTGGATTCAAGGCAAGAACGTTCGGCCCTTGATCCGTATCGCTTGTTGTCACATGAACAATCGGTGCGCCCGACACATCTGACTTTGGGATTTCCAACCAGTCTGCAGCAGGCAACCTTTCATCCGCCATCAACCGAACAGGCTGCCGAGCCAATAAAGCCGCAGCCACGGCCTTGGCCGGACGGGTATCCGTGACACGCCATCCCACCGGGGGGTCATCCAGCGCAAATCCGAGGACGACATCACTCGCAGTGGTCACAGCCGCATCAATGCCCAGAGCCGCCGCAAGCTCACGTGCCAACTGATTGGCCCCGTTATGTCCACCGAGTATTGGCACGACAGCAGAGCCATCTTCAGCGATTGCAATCACTGGCGGCTCTGTTCGTTTATCCACCAAAGACCCGGCCACGGCGCGGACCAGAATGCCCGCCGCACAGATGCCAATGATCGGACGACCTGTCGCAAAAAGTGATGCGATATGCGTCATGGTTTCACTAAAGGAAATATCTGGAGACGCGGTTCTATTCGCAAGGCCGTGCACTTCAGCACCCGAGACATCAGACGCTAACCGTCGTGCGAGTGCTTCACCGGTCTCGGTAAGCGTTATGAAAACGGGCGCGCTCATGCGTCAACTGCTTCAGCACGGCGTGCCAAGATCATTGAAAAATATGGCGCACGGTCGCCGTCCAAGTTCATCAACGGCATAACCTTTTCATCATCCAGAGTGGCGCGCTCGACATAAATCGCATTATCTAATCGCCCAAGCTTCGCGAGGACACGGCGCACTTTCTCGAGGTGTCGTCCCACTTTCATGATCGCCACCGCATCCGCCGTCACGATACGCGCTTCAAGGTCTGCCTCGTCCAGCGGTGCAGGTACAACGGATAACACCTGATTTCGAGAGACCAGCGGCTGACCCGCACGCGCGGCACACGCGCCTAACGACGACACACCCGGGATCACGTCAGTATCATGAGATGTGGCAAGGCGGCCAAACAAGTACATGAACGAGCCATAAAGAAACGGGTCACCCTCGCACAACACAGCCACATCCCGGCCCGCATTTAAATGATCACCTATCTCAATAGCGTAACGATCATACACATCGTTGGCCGGGAACTGCCCCGGGACCATCGGCGTTTCGATCGCAAGTTCTGTTTTGTTAGCCGGTATATGCGGGGCCGCAATTTTGCGCGCCATGCTTTCGGTGCCGTCCGCGGGTGCCGGATATGCAATCACATCGCATTCACCGATCAGGCGAACCGCCTTTAATGTCAGCAACTCTGGGTCACCTGGGCCAACGCCAATTCCGTAAAGCTTACCACTCATATTTTTGTCATCCGCCATTGCAGCACATCAAGTGCTGGTTTTAATCCTAGGTGAGGCCCAACCGCCTCTGATTTCGCGATCCCAATTCTAACGAGATCGCCCCCATGTATCTGTTGTGCATCGATCAGTTTTGCCTGCGCCTCAAGCGTCACCGCGTTGGCGACAAGTCGACCGCCTGCTTTTAAGACATTCAATGCGTCTGCAATAACATCGCCGCCCCCAACAATACCACCGCCAATAAACACGACGTCCGCAGCTGGCAAGCTTTGATCCTTAGCCATCGGGAATTCACCTTCAACGACGTGCAGTTCAGGCACACCGAGCGTCTGGGCATTCTTTTGAATACGAGCAGTCCGCACCCCGTCGCGTTCAATCGCCACCGCATGAGACCGAGGTTCGACACGCAACCATTCAATCGCAACGGTGCCGTTCCCGGCCCCGATATCCCATAATGTCTCGCCCGGCTTTGGCGCCAATGCAGCCAACGTCACAGCCCGCACTTCTGGCTTGGTGATCGTCCCATCATGATCGAAGGCATCGTCCGGTAATCCAGTTGCCAGGGAATACGCCTTCGCTTGCGCATCCGGTATGCATTCAACAGCAACCGTATTAAGGTTATCAATCGTGCCCGACACACCTTGGTTCGCAGTGACATCGCTGCGCTTTTCCAACACGCCGCCAATACGTTCAAGAATACTCATCGCGCTATGGCCAAAGCCACGTTCTACCAAAAGTGCAGCAATCTGCTCAGGCGTATCCCCATCGCGACTTAAGATCAGCAAACGAACATCGGGATGAATGAACCTGTTTAAAGCATCAAACGGCTTTGCATGAACGCTGAGACAACTGAGCATAGGATTATTTAATGACCAACCCATACGGGCAGCAGCCAGCGAGAACGCACTGGGCGACGGATGCACATCAACCTGATCGGAACCATAGCGCGCGATCAATTGCACCGCGATGCCATGCATCAATGGATCACCGGTCGCGAGTACGCAAATTTTATGGGTGTCTCGATATGACTTGAATTTTTCAATATCCCCGGCTAGGTCCTTCGACCATTGCAAACGGTCACGCGTATCGTCAGCAGATAACATCTCGAGGTGCCGCAACGCCCCAACAATAAACGTCGCATCATCCAAAAGGGCGCGCGCTGATACAGACAATCCATCCAGACCATCATCCCCAATACCAACGACGGTTATGGGGTGGCTCATTCTAGCCCTGCCGCAAGCGCATTGACGGACGCAGAGGCAATGGCACTCCCGCCAACCCGGCCTTTTAATGTGATGAACTCGACACCCAGTTCATTGAGTGCGAGGGCGTCTTTAGATTCTGCAGCGCCGACAAAGCCAACAGGAAAACCAAGGACGACAGCCGGTTTTGGTGCACCGTCATCAATTAATTCAAGCAAGCGAAACAACGCCGTTGGCGCATTGCCAATGGCAACAATCGCGCCGTCCAGCCGAGGGACCCAGCGGTCCACGGCTGCTGCCGAGCGTGTTGTGTTTTGATTCTTTGCATCATCCGCCACCCCATCATCATCGAGGGTGCAGACAATATCATTCCCACTTAGGTGCCGCTGTATAATCCCGGCGGCAACCATGGTCGCATCTGCAAATATGGGCGCGCCGGATACCAGCGCCGTACGCCCAGCCGATACGGCGTTGGGGGTGAACGCGATATCTTCCGCAATCGCAGGCATACCGCAGGCATGGATCAGACGAATAACAACGTTACTCAGATCAGCCGGGAATCGCTCAATGTCAGCTTCACGGCGAACCGTCTCGAAAGACTTCGCATAAATCGCCGTCGGGTCTTTAATATAATCATACATCAGGTCTGCATTTCACGCGGCGCTTAGCGCTCAGCGGGTCCATCAGGATCATGTGAATGCGTGTGGTCGTGAGAGTGTGAATGTCCGTGGTCATGATTGTGATCATGCTCATGCGTGTGGTCGTACCCGACCTCCTGCCCAAGCACTTGCTCACGGAACGTACATAATTGACAATTCATAGCATTCGCATCGCCACCCTCAAGGGCTTGATGCACACGTTCCACCATCGTCTCTATGAGATGCTGCTGCACGCTCAATGGCTGTACTTTAATAAATGTATGTTCAGGGTATGAGGCCGCAGCCTTATCAACATCGGCGTAAATACCTTCAACGGCACGGCCCGCGCATAGGAAATACGGCAGCACCAGTATTTGCTTATAAGGCAGCTTTACTGTCTGTTTAATCGCTTGGCCAACAGAGGGGAAAACCTCGCCTGAATAACACACTTCTGACCAGGCAAAGCCCATACCTTCCAAAAGCAATCGTGCCATCTTGGCAACATGCGCATTCGCTTCAGCATCACATGCCCCGGCACCAACAATCATGAGGACCGTATCACCCATTGATTCCGTGTCAGGCATGGCCTCTAGAACACGTGCTTGAGCGGCAAGCAGCATTTTGGGATCAATGCCTAAATCCTTGCCCATTGTCACATCAATCTCGGGGTTTGAGATATCGAAATCATTAATTGCATTTGGCAGGGCGGACTTCACATCAGCCGGTGTGAATAACATACCTGGCAAGCAAACAATCTTGGTGACACCAAGCGACTTAAGGTCTTCAAGGCCTTTATGAATGCTGTGACCGTCCGAGCCCAGAAGACCAAACGTCACGTAATGGCCTTCAAGATTTTTGGATAATGTGTCGGCTAATAGCTGGAATGCCTGAGGTTCTGCACCATCTTGGCTGGCATCCCCACAAATCATAATGGCGGCGTTATTTGTCATTGCTTGGTCCTTGCCTTCGAGCGGTCATTGAGCTGGTCATTGCCTCTGGCCCATATCAGGAGCGGACTATGGCAGAAAAGCAGAACCTCCGAAAGAAGATATATGATCATGAATTCAACAAATGGCGTCAGCTGCCAACACCCACGCGTGTTCCTGCGTCATGCTCGTTTTTACATTCACCATTAGCCATATCTAGCGCAAAGACGATAAACTTCAGGCCTAATCAAGTTAGGCTGGCAATCCAACTGTGCATGAAACATCAAAAATTGAATCCTCGACAGCTTAGTCAAAGACAACAAAATTCTCAACTTGGAGTGCGTATCACTTTGAGCATTGACCAAGTTGTAGTTCTTCGCATGTTGTCGAAAGCTCAATAGAATTAATAAACTCAAGATTCCCATCTGCTAAAAACTTGAGTCCTGAAGGCGCTCCTAACCGTTGCTTCCATTCTCTCAACGCCTAAGGGTTGTCCGGTGCAATAATGCAGACTTGTTCAAAGTTAGCCTTAATAAACCCGTCAAAGTTTTGAATGATCACGGGCAGATGATTATTGCTGCAAATAGGTGAGAATGCCTGTGGCACTCCAAACAAGAACGTACGGTCCATACCTATTATTTCAGACAACTTTTTATTGACGCACGTATCACCCTGCATAAAGCCGAGTTCAACATCTGGGAGGCGTTTTCCAACGAGACTCATAGTTTCATTTTTTCCGTTTGAACGATCACTGGGCTGGTCATTGCCTCTAGCTCATATTAGGGCCCGACTATTGCATAAAAACATGACATTCGAAAGAGGACATGCCAAATTTGAGCTGATAAACGACGCCAATAGATAACGCGATCAATGATCGGACAAATCCAATCGAGACGATCGTTCGTAATCAAAAGCAATGAAGATGCTGAAAAAACGCGACCGACCGACCAAGGTTTGCCTAACCTGCAATCGTCCATTTACTTGGCGTAAAAAATGGGCGCGTGATTGGACGAATGTTCGCTATTGCTCAATTCGTTGCAGAGGTGATGCAAAAAATGCATCTAAGATTTAGATAATTTCATCAAGGAATTTTTTGGCTGTCGCTAGATACGCGGTTTGCTTAACAATATCCATTCGATCCCAATTCCGATAAATCTGACCAAGTCTTGGGTTGCCATTAAGTTTCTCTCGGTTGCGGATCATAAAGTCCCAATAGAGTGGATTGAACGGGCAAGCATCATCCCCAGTTTTCTGCTTCACATCATACCGACAGTTTTTACAGTAGTTCGACATTTTATTTATGTAATTTCCACTGGATGCATAGGGCTTTGAGCCCAACAAGCCCCCATCAGCAAACTGGCTCATCCCGAGTGTATTCGGCAGTTCTACCCACTCGTAAGCATCTGCATAAACGGCAAGATACCATTCATGCACTTGTTTTGGGTCAACCCCCATAATTAATGCAAAATTGCCCGTGATCATAAGGCGCTGGATATGATGGGCGTAAGCCTCTTCTTTTGTTTGGGTTACTGCAGCACGCAAACACGCCATTTGAGTGTCAGCTGTCCAATAAAAATCTGGTAATGATTTACTCGCACCAAAGAAATTCTGATCCAGATAGCCTGGCATCTTTAACCAATAGATACCGCGTACATATTCCCGCCATCCAATGATCTGACGAATAAATCCTTCAGCTGCGTTCAGAGGAACGCGCCCAGCAGTGTATTCATCAGCAATATGCTGACAAACGTCGAGAGGATTGAGAAGGCCGGCATTGATATAATGCGAGATTACTGCGTGATACAAAAACCGCTGATCTTCCAGCATAGCATCCTGGTAGTCGCCAAATTTTGGGAGAGCTGCATCAATAAATACATCAAAGGCTTTTTTCGCATCCGCCTCGGTGACACCAAACCGGAATGGTTCCAGATCGCCGAAGTGATCAGAAAATCGCTCGCCAACAAGATTTATGACCTCTTGCGTAATAGCATCAGGCTTTACCTTCAATGGCGTTGGAAAGGACATCTCGCCCTTGGGCGGTTTTCGGTTCTCACTATCGAAGTTCCACTTTCCCCCTTCAGGCTCCCCTTCATTGTTCATCAAAAGCCCTGTTTTTCGTCTCATCAAACGATAAAAATATTCCATCCGTAGCTGCTTGCGGCCATCGGCCCAACCTCTGAACTCATCATGGCTGGCGATGAACCGATGATCAGCCATGATATCAACAGGGATTCCAAAAGCGTCAGGCCAGCTATTGATCATTTCACGCACACGAAACTCGCCTGGCTCGGTCATGACCAAACGTTCAGGTGTATGACGGTCGAGTGCACGTCTGACTTCGTCGTTAAAATTCCCTAGGTTCTCTTGATCATCAAGAGCAACGTAGTCGACGTCCCATCCTTCATTTTCCAGCGCCTTGGCGAAATGACGCATTGCTGAGAATAGAAAAACAATTTTCTTTTTGTGATGTTTGACGTAGGTGGCTTCTTCTTGCACCTCAAGCATCAAAACAACGTCAGACGACTTGTCCCCTAAGTCTAGCGGTTTTAGGTTCCGGGTTAATTGATCACCCAAGATTAAAATTAATGATTTTGTCATACGGTCTCTACGTGCAAAGCAAGGGTTTGGATTATCAATTTGATAGCTGCTTCAAACTTATCCATTCTACATCATCCAGGTATTTTTATAGCATCACTAAAGTTCAGGACATGGCTTAGCTTGACCTACACTTATGGAAACATTCAACTTCATGCGGTTAAGATACAAAAGAGACATGCAGGCGGTTTACAACTAAGCTATTGTATCCATACTATCTTTTCGAATTGAAGGCCAGACAGATGGATAAACGTTACTTTTGCGACCGAGAAATCATCTTTTCTGAAGGTGATAAATCCAGCGGCGCATACATCATCCAAGAAGGCAGCGTGTCGATGTCGAAGAAAACGGGAAATGGCTTTGTTAAAGATATTGCCGTTCTGGGGGTCGGCAAAATTATTGGCGAAGTATCAATGATTACAAATCAGCAGCATTCGGTTACCGCAACAGCACATAGTGACGGGCACGCCCTCGTGCTTGAAAAAGAGGATTTTACAAAGAGATTAAAAAACTCAGATCGTGTGTTGGGATTAATACTAGAATCTGTCATTGATCGCCTCAGAACAACCTATTGATCGGCTTTTAAAACGCATTCCAATTTATGATTTTACTCAAACATTTTTCGTAGGCGCGAGAGTGCAACGTCCTTCATCTTTTTTACTTTTATTTCTGCTGTCGTAAAAATGTTCGTTATTTCATCCAGAGCTTCTTGTGACCTTTTATTAATATCTGCCATTGTATCTGAGCTCAGATTGGCAAGATTACCGGTGACCTCTTTGGCAAAGGTGATGATCTTTTGCTTTGCTTGTTCAGCGTTGCTTTCAATACTTTCGTGCGTACGATTTTCATCCTTTGAGGCTTTAAATTTTTCTTCAGCCGCTTTTTCATTCTCTTTTATTTGCGATCGAACTTCAGCAACATGGTTTTGAATTTTTGTGATCGCTTCTTTAGAATTTTCTGAGATAAGATTTATTATCATCTCACTATATTTATTTATGTTTTGAATAGTGTCTTCGCAGTCGCCTTCAATTTTTAACCGCACTTCTTTTCCAATTTCATCAATTTCTTTCTCATTTTGAATTTGGATATCGTCAGCATTTTCATCTTTTAATTGATCAATTTTTAATACCGCCAGCTCAGCTGTTGAAAGCAGCTCAATACAAGATACTTCGGCGTGCGATGCAATGCGGGCTGCTGCAATGCGCGTATCGGTCTGTATTCTAGCATTCGTGACCTGATTGATTTCGCCAATGGCTGCAATACCGGCAATGATTTGTTCGGCATATGATGCTTCGAAAACAATAGACGCTAGACGGAGGTCACTCTCGATGCGCTAATCCAAAGTATCCATGAACCGTCCATTTTGCTTATTTTAATCAACTACATTATTTCCAATAAAACTTTGTAGGTTAGCCCACTCATACTCTAATAATAGAATAAGAGATACTGTTCTATGGCCGAACTGTTTTAAGCGAAGCAGGCTAAGTTAAAGTTACGCATAAAGCTGCTGGATCTCAGTGTCATCCTCAAAAACTTCGACAAAAGCATCAACAATGTAAGGGTCATATTACGTCATACGACGATCCATTAATGTGGATATTGCTTTATCTTTTCCAGGGGCATGACGATAAGGCCGGTCTCCGGACATTGCATCATACGTATTGGCGACGGCGATAATTCGAGCTTCCAGGCAGATAGAATTTCCCTTCAACCCATTTGGATAACCCGATCCGTCCATTCTTTCATGGTGTTGCCCAATCATATCCGCGATCGGCCAGGGTAAACTAAGGTGTTCAAACATTTCCCAACCATATTCTGGATGTAATTTAATGACACTTAATTCTGCTGTTAACAATCTACCCGTTTTATTAAGGATCTGAGATGGAACCGCGATCTTGCCAATATCATGAACGAGCGATCCGATATTTAAACCGAAACATCTCTCTTCAGACAAGCCAAGCTGTCGTCCAATTCTTGCGGTAATTTTAGCAACATTTGACTGATGGTGATGGGTGTATTCGTCGCGAAGCTCGAGCGCCTTCCCGAACGCCTGAGCCATAGCCACAAGAACTTTCTCGTGGGGTTGCTGCATAAATTCATTTGATTGTTTGAACTCATCATCATCTTTGGCCTTCAGCAAATCCGTGACAATAGGCCAACCAATTTTCACATATACGCTAAGCTTATCTAAATCCTCTGGAACATAAGGGATCGGCCTATTCCCGACACCAATGACGGCAACAATTTTATTATCTGAAAAAATAGGAAAACTGATATAGTTTTGACTTCTAAATCGAGAATTTTCGTTTTACTGACCAGGCAGGTTTTATTCGATTCATTGTCTAAATCGGGCGCACGGTTAGAAATGCTTCTTATCCAGATTTCTGACGGCGATGCATGGTAACTTGTATTATGTGTTACAGGTCCTTGGGCAAGCGCTGCGCCTGACCAAATTTTGAGATTGAGTTCATCTCTCGCTTCATCATAAAAATGAAGAAACCCGACTTTGCTGTTTGTATTACCCACAACCATATCCACAAAATCTTGCAGCAAGTCATGAGAGGACAAATATTTTCTGAGGGCAAGATCTGAGAACTCCCTGCCTTCTGGGTATTGTTCTGATGAATGATCCATACTTTTATTCCCTGAGAGACATTTGCCGACATTGATGTGCCAATCAATTTTGTAACATAGAAATTACACAGTTTTTATGTGGGCATTGATACATCTTTTAGGATAGTGATTGATCCTAATTTCTTAGAATGAGTGTCCATATTGGTCACGTATTCTGAACACTTTGTTTAAGGTGAAGGGGCTAAGTCGTTCTAACAAAAGGGCATCGCTCATGAACCGGTGCTTGGCCAAGCTTGGCCTAAACCATTGCTCATGTCATAACGACCGTAACGTTATCAGTATTGGATCGTATGATGTCTTCATCCCTTATCATCCTCGACGCGCTGCCTTCGATCGGGGATTTCTATGCGCACTACTGGAACAAACGCCCCTTCCTTGTCAGGGATGCCATCGACCCCATTGTGATGGATGGATTGATCACCCCAGATGAACTTGCCGGATTGTCCATGGAAGACATCGTTCGTTCGTGCATGGTCGCCAGGCAAGACTGGGCCTGTAAATTTGGGCCCTTTAGCGAAGAGGATTTCAACACTGATGAAGAGCCGCCGTGGAGCTTGCTCGTCCAAAATGTCGAACAATTCCATCCGGACACCGCAACGTTATTACGAGCATTCAATTTCGCACCCCGTTGGCTGATGGATGACATCATGGTCAGCTATTCCACTAAGGGAGGCACCATTGGTGGTCACGTCGATAGCTATCACGTCTTTCTTGTCCAGGGCCAAGGCGCACGAAGCTGGACCGTTGGTCGCGATCACATCCTTGACGAAGCGTACATCGACGGCCTTGATCTCAAGATCTTAAAAGATCCGATTGTCGGTGATACTGTTGAGGTGACATCAGGCGACGTTCTCTACATACCCCCTCATTTCGCCCATGAAGGCGCCACGCTTGATGATGCGTTGACCTTTTCCGTTGGCTTCCTCGGCTCAAAGTTGTCCGAACTTTATATTGCCTATGGTCAATACCTCGCTGAGCATGACGCCCTTGATCACCGTTATGTTGGTTCAGGGTTGAACGCAACAAGCGCAGGTTTCGCTCTCTCCATCGATGCGGCTGAGGCGTTACGTGATCTTCTCGGTGATGCATTGAACACACCTGCGTTCTTAGAATGGTTGGCGGCATTTTTCTCAGGCTCCAGCAATGACGACATTGCTGCGTTCAGCGAACGCGACAACATGCTTAGTTTGTCTGCTTTCACCGAAGCCTTGAAGGCAAGAACCGGATTGATCAAACCCGCCTACGTGAAGTTCGCGCTCATCCCGTCATCCCAAGGCACTTACAGTTTGGGGTTTGAAGGGGAAACTTTTGACATCAATGATGCCGCTTTGGCTGTCGTCCTAAGCTTGATGAAAGAAAATGCCATCTCCATAGATGATACGCCTGCACTGCTCGATCATCTCAAATTTTTACACATGCTTTATAATCATCAGGCGTTGGAATTTATGGATCGGGCAACCTAAACCGCGTGACTTAATTCGCGATCGGACCTTTTCCAACGCGGGAGTGTGGTCGAGCGCCATCCGAAACAGCCATGTCAAAAAGCGGTGACAAGTCATCGACAAATTGTCCCGCAAAAGGGTTCTTAACGACAGCAACGACGGCAACCCGAGTTATCGGCTCACAAGGCACACCAACGCCATCAGTTTCAAAGATTTCTTTGATAAGGACTGTTTTACGAATAATCATGACACACACTTTCTAAGTGGAAATTTCCAGTGATGACGAAGCGCGGCTCTTCAAAAAGCGAAACATACCAAGTAATGGAATACAAATAATCATCGACGCTGCGGCGAAGTAGAGGGGTGCAACAGGCACTCCTGACATATCATAAGTTAAACCTGCTAATGAGGGCAGAACACCCATTCCAACGTAATACTAGGAAAAGAAGATACCCATACTAGGGCCCCGGCTATCCACATGTAAGACTTCAGCAGGAAGCGCCATGATCGGGCCTGCCGATGCCCACGCAAGGACACCAAACACAATAAACGGGATTAAAGGCAAAGCAGCGTCAGGGATCCAAAGGATTGCACACGTGGTCGCTAAGAAACTGGCGATCATCACTGAATTTGAAGCTTGATACCGTTGCGCAATATAACCGCCAATAGGTAACGTCGCGATCCCGATCCACGTTCCAACGCTGACAAGTATTGCAGCTTCCGTGATGGCCATTCCATTTAAGTGCAAGACGTTAGGCGCGAAGCTAATAACAATAATCAGTGAAACATTGTACAAGCACCAGATCAAACCAGCCACACTCGCTAATGAAAACTCCCATGCGGGTAGGCCTCTTGGTTTAGCGCCGGCTTTTGAATTCACCGCTTTGGTGGGTGGTTTTCGATAGAGAGCGACCATCAACAACAATCCGACAAGCGACATGCCAGCAGCGATATACTGGACGACAGACCATGAATAATTTTCAGCGATCCATCCTTGAGTGATGAGACCCAATGCAATGCCAAACGGCCAACTGTTCACCAAGATAGCCATCGCTGCGATCACTTCGCGACCCGAAAACCAATCTATCAGCATCTTGGTCAATAATACGTTGAGTAAAACAGCGCCGGTACCACACAACACCCGGCAAAAGGTAAAGCCCGACAAGAGTGCCAATTTCGATGAAATCAATACCAAGGTCATCGACTAAAAAAACTGAGGTGGATGCAATCGACTGAAACTGTAATCCCATCACCGCACGGATGGTAAAGAGAACCGCTAATATTCCCCAACGATTCAATTGCTACACTCCATACTGTCTTCCTGTAGAATTTTATTCTCGGCTAACTCCGGAAAACCACTGACGTCACTTAAGCCGCAGATTCAGACCGACTTGGAGGGAGTGACGCGGCGCGGGCTTCAAACTCGCCGGCTTCATCCGCACGACCAAGCGACCGCAGCACAGACGCATAATTCTTTAATCCCGTGACCAATGACGGATGGCCCGGATCATACGTCCGCTCTTTAATTGAGAGCGCACGCTTCAATAATGGCTCAGCGGCATCAAGATTGCCCTATTTTATAAAGGAGCGCTAGATTGTTCAGATCGGTCGCAGCACTCGGATGATCGTGACCTAGCACACGCTCATCAATCATCAAGGCGCGACGGTATAAAGGTTCCGCCTGATCCAGACGACTCTTCGCATTATGGATCAAGGCCAAATTGTTAAACGCCGTCGCCACATCTGGATGATCATTCCCAAGGGATTTCTCGAGCAGCCGAAGACCACGGGTAAAGGCTTTAGCGGCAGCATCATGCTCGCCATACTGATAGCATGCCGTGCCAAGCTTGTTGAGGACTTCGGCACGTCGCTCCTCTGCATTCACAGGCAATTCATCAGCCGCTTGCTCATAGAGCTCCCGCGCATTTTCTGGCGCGATTAACACCATGTAGAGATCCGCCACGACAATCTTTGCCGTGGCCGACGCTGCCAGCAGTTTGGCAGCCCGGTCGCGCAACCGACGACCTTCATCGCCTTCCTGTTTACCGAGTTTTTCTGTCAGCGTGATCGCCTGCTCAAACTCGCCTTCTTCAGGAGCCGCCAACGCGGTACGCTGGGCATCGTCTTGTTCGTCGCCAACGGGGATCAAGTCGCGAAGCTTGCGATGGATGCCGGTAAATTCACTGGCAAAATCCCGCAGGCGGGTATCTTGTTCTTTTGCGCTGATCCCTTTGGCGCGGAGCAATTCTTGCAGGCTTTTGAACGCAGGGTTTTCCTGACTTAATGGTTTATCTCCACGCTCGTCTTGAATAGCGTCCGCGCGGGCTTCACTTCGTGCCCGACCACGGGTAAACCACATGCCAATAAAGACACCAAAAATCTACGCCACCCCAGCGGCGATGGCGATCCCTGCCCATTCTGGTAAATCTGCAAGTATTTGTTCCACGAGCACAACTTTTTGGCCATTCTGGCCTTAAGCCCAAAGAATTGGCTATACGCGATAGATTTTCAACCTCTTCCCACGAAATTTATCCGTGCAGACATTGACGTTCCGGGTCGTCTGTCGTCAACTCCGCTCATGGTTACACTTGGTTTCGCTGGCGCAACGTCGCCTTTTGATCCGTTGATCCTTCTTTTGTCGGCAATGGGAATAGAGGCCTATGTCGGTGAAGCTGCTTTCATCTTTAAGCGGATCAAGCACCCGATTGCCATTATCGGCAGCCTGATCGGTTACTTCGACGACAAGCTCAATCGTCCCAAGCGCCCCGATATGGACCGCGCCCTCCGGGGTGCCTTCGTGGTCTTATTCATGGTTTCGCTTAGTGCGGCAATTGGTGTTGGCATTATGTGGCTGACATTTCATGTGCCATGGGGTTGGGTCATTGAATGCGCGCTCCTCGTCACAATGCTGGCCAGCCGAGGGCTTTATGATGCTGTGGCCAGGGTTGCCAAAGGCCTCGAACTTGATGGACTGCAAGGCGGGCGTGACGCGGTAAAGCATATCGTTGGACGTGATCCAAAAACACTGGACGCGCCAGGCGTTGCCCGTGCGGCGATTGAAAGCCTTGCTGAAAATTTTGGCGATGCGGTGGCGGGACCGATCTTCTGGTATGTGCTGTTCGGCCTGCCCGGTATTCTCGTCTATAAAACAGTTAACACCATGGACAGCATGATTGGCCATAAGACACCGCGGCACCGTGCATTCGGCTTTACTGCGGCACGGCTCGACGATGTTTTAAATGTAATCCCTGCCCGACTGTCAGCACTGATTTTTGCAGCAGCAGCGATTTTCGTGCCGACAGCAAACCCAAAGGCTGCGATAAAGACCGCTATGCGCGATGCCAAGAAACATCGTTCATTCAATGCCGGCTGGCCTGAAGGTGCTGTCGCAGGCGCCCTCGGCCTCGCCCTCGCGGGGCCTCGAACCTACGGCACAGAAATCATCACGGATGACTGGATGGGCGACGGACGCGCCAAGGCAACCCACAAAGATATCGAACGCGCGCTTTATCTGTACGGCGTTGCGTGCCTGATTACGGGCGGCATCGTCGGCGTTATCGCTCTGGTGCGGCTAGGAGTTTAAACACCTTCGCATCACATCACGTCATTCCGGCGCAGGCCGGAATCCAGAAAATCGACCCACTGGACCCCTGCCTTCGCCGGGGTGACGGTTATATAAAATAATCTAACGCGCCATCGCGAGCAGTGCATCCAAATCCATATGTTTCTCAAGATGATCTGCCAAGCCATTCAATGCGTCGTCAACGCGTGCGTTGTAATCGGTCTCGGCGCTGCGGCCATCTTTGATGCGGTTAAGGAAAGCGTGGCGAAATGCGTTTGATGCAAATACGCCGTGCATGTACGCCGCCATCACACGACCATCTTTTGAAATCGCACCGTCAGGGCGCGCACCCTCAAGCGTGAGCCAGGGCTGCGCCGTATCCACGCCCGTCGTCTTACCAATATGCATTTCGTATCCCTGAACAGACTCACCTGTCAGATACTCGACGCCTGTCGTTTCAATCAGGGACTTACTGCCACCCATAACCGTGTCGACGTCCAGTAAGCCAAGGCCTTCAGCTGTTGAGGGCGGGCCTTCGATACCGTCCGGGTCACTGAGTATGCGCCCGAGCATTTGATAGCCCCCGCACAGGCCAACAACCAAACCACCGCGACGATGATGCGCCAGAATATCAATATCCCATCCGATTTCTCGAAGTGCCGCCAGGTCAGCTAATGTCGCCTTGGAGCCCGGCAGCAAGACCACATGCGCGTCGGCTGGAATGGGTGTGCCCATCTCGATAATCTCAACACGTACATCTACTTCAGCCATCAAAGGATCAAGATCATCAAAGTTGGAAATGCGCGGCAGCCGTGGCACGGCGATCACAATCTCGCCCGAAGGTGTTGAGGGTGCGCGATTGTCCAATGCCATGGCGTCTTCTTTGGGTAGTATGCCAGCACCATTAAAATAAGGAACAAGGCCGAGTGAAGGGACGCCAATTTTCTCGGTAATAATTTTCAAGCCGTCATCGAATAAGCTCGGATCACCCCGAAACTTGTTCACAACAAAGCCGACCATGTGCTTACGATCAGCATCCGAAATCACCGCATGCGTCCCGACGATTTGTGCGATCACGCCGCCCCGATCAATGTCACCAATCAAAACAACCGGGACATTGGCGACCTCAGCAAAGCCCATGTTGGCAATATCGCTTTGACGTAAATTAACTTCGGCAGGGCTGCCCGCCCCTTCGACCAAAACCAGATCAATGTCGCTTCGAATAATCTCAAAGCTTTCCAGCACGCCGGCCATCAGCTTGGGTTTCCAGTTATAATAATCCCGAGCTTTCGCGGCACCCACGACTTTGCCTTGAACAATCACCTGCGCACCAATTTCGGATTGAGGCTTTAGCAGCACAGGGTTCATGTGAACCGTTAATGGGACCCGCGCGGCAAGTGCCTGCAACGCTTGGGCGCGTCCAATCTCGCCGCCATCAGATGTGACGGCCGCATTGTTCGACATGTTTTGTGGCTTGAAAGGCCGGACCTTGAGGCCGCGATTAGAGAAAGCGCGGCACAGGCCGGCCACTAAAAGCGACTTGCCAACGTCCGAGCCCGTACCCTGAAACATCAGCGCCGGTGCGAGGCCTTTGGGAGGTGTCGTCAATATTTACTCAGCAGGGCCGAAAGCCGGTCCGCACGGGCCAGCCTTACATTCGGATCGGTGACAATATCACGTGGCGTTTTACCATGCCCGTATACAGCCTCATTAATATCCTGACGTCGGGCAATGACTGCACCTTCAACACTGGCACCGACATACCCGCCGATCTTGGCGTTCGCAAAAGCCAGAACATCGACACCCATATTCGTCGTTGTCGATGCTTCAGCACCAATGCCATAAACACCCGCTGTCACACCTGCATCTGCACCGATTTTGGCTTGATCCTCTAAGATTGCTTCCAATGCGCCTTGGTTTCGGATCACGATAATGATCTCGGTATCCTGCGCGCCAAACTGAATGCCAAAGCTACCAGCCCCCATCGTATAGAAGGCGGGTGCGCTCCATGTCCCATCCGGTCTTTTAACCGTTAGAAGCCCGTTGCCACCCTCGCCACCAATAAAGAAACCTGCCTTGATCACGCTTGGGAACACTGCGACCGCAACTGCGCCCGGCATGTACTCAGAAAACCGCTGCATGCTCTCAAGGGTTTGAAAACGCTCAACCGTTGCGACAGCGCGGTCAACCAGATGATCCGCTTTCAACGACGGGGCGACTTCAAATTCGCGGCAACCGACAAGACCGGTCATCACTAGGGCTGCGACAGTTAAAGACAGAAAGCGGCGACGGGTATTCATAGGGGTACTCCTCAAAATTCGATACCGACCTGCGCTTTTACGCCGGATCGGAACGGATGCTTAATCTGCGTCATTTCGGTCACGAGGTCTGCGACGTCGATCAACTCGTCTTTGGCATTCCGCCCTGTGACAGCGACGTGAAGCATTTCAGGCTTATTCTTCAACACCTCAACGACCTCGTCTAAAGGCAGGTTCTCGTAACGCAGGACAATATTCAGCTCGTCCAAGATCACCATATTATACGATGGATCGTTAATCATTTCTTTCGCCATCTCCCAGGCATGACGAGCAGCGGCAATATCGCGCTCACGGTCCTGAGTTTCCCAAGAGAAACCTTCGCCCATCGCCTTGATGACGCAAAGGTCAGGGAACTTGTCCAAAACAACACGCTCGCCCGTTTCCCAGACCCCTTTGACAAATTGAACAATGCCAACCTTCATGCCATTACCAATCGCCCGTACAGCAAGGCCCATCGCCGCCGTTGATTTGCCTTTGCCCTTGCCCGTATGGACAATCACAAGGCCCTTCTCGATGGTTTTCGTCGCGATGATCTTGTCACGCGCCGCTTTTTTCTTAGCCATCTTCTCGGCATGCCGGACATTGAGTTCGTCTTCGGTCATCTCGTCTTTTTTGCTCATGTCGTCTCCTGATTAAGAGTCGCCCCAGTATAACCTAGCGTCCCAAACGTTGCAGCATATCTCGTGTTGAATTTAATCGTGGCGTCCAAAGTCCACGGTCCTGCGCTTCCAGTAACCGCTCAGCGATGTCATGGAGCGCATCCGGGTTTTTCTCTTCCAGAAATGCCCGCACATCCTCATCATCAAGATACGCCTGAAACACCAAATCAAAATGATGGTCTTTGACAGCCCCCGTGGTGGCTGCAAACGCGAATAAATAATCCACCGTTGCGGTCATCTCGAACGCACCTTTATAGCCGTGACGCCTGACCCCATCGATCCATTTTGGGTTGACCACACGGGCCCGCACAACCCGCGCAATCTCGTCATCCAAAGCACGCACGACAGGTCGCTCAGGCCTTGAATGGTCGTTGTGGTAAACGGCTGGGCGCGCGCCCGCCTCAGCATGCACCGCCGCCGTCATGCCGCCTTCGAATTGGTAATAGTCATCGGAATCCAGCAAATCGTGTTCACGGTTATCTTGATTGTGAATGACGGCCTGCACTTTACCCAATCGGGTCTGGAATAATTTATGTTCAGCTGCACCTTCTGCGCCCGCCCCATAAGCATATCCACCCCACGCAACGTAAGCGCGCGCCAGATCAGCCTCGGTTTCCCAGCCTTTTTCATCAATCAAAGCCTGCAAGCCCGCACCATACGCCCCCGGCTTTGAGCCAAATACGCAGAACCCCGCACGACGGTCAGCATCTTTTTCTGAAGCCCCATCGGCAATAAGTCGTTCTTTTTCAGCCCGTACCCGTGCCACAATCGCGTTCATGTCGTCGGGCTCATCAAGGGCTGCAACAGCGCGTACAGCACTATCAAAAAGATCAATTAAGACCGGGAACGCATCTCGGAAAAAACCAGAAATCCGCAATGTCACATCAACCCTGGGCCGGTCGAGCAAATCCAGCGGCATGATCTCAAAACCAGTGACTCGCCGGGATGCACTATCCCATGTCGGACGCACGCCCATTAAGGCTAGCGCTTGGGCGATATCGTCACCGCCCGTCCGCATATTCGATGTCCCCCACGCCGAAAGCGCCATGGTTTCTGGCCATGCGCCGTTATCCTGCATGTACCGTTCAATCAATAACGCCGCCGATTTCCAGCCGAGCGCCCACGCGGCAGGCGTCGGGATTGTCCGCGTATCAACGGAATAAAAATTACGCCCTGTCGGCAACACATCCGGGCGACCTCGTGTGGGTGCGCCCGATGGACCCGGTGCAACAAAGCGGCCATCCAAAGCCGTCATCATGCCATCAAGTTCAGCCGCACCTGATGCGGCGACACGACCACGAAGATCATCGTCCAACCATGCTAGCACATCAGCTGTATGTATCCATATCGGATCGCAGGTGGTGTCTCCGCTAACAAGTGCGCTCGCCATCAACTCCAAGCGCTCAACCGTGTCCCCATGAGATCGCCAAGGCTCATCAGTTAATGCCAAAATAACTTCGGGTTTCGGACCTTCCCAAAGATCCGCCATGTCACAATCCAATGGATCGAAATCAAAGCTTAAGTCTTTGGCCAATGCCCGGTGCAACGAGGCATCTGCCCCCTCGCCCTTGCCGCGCGGTACGCGTAAGAGGGCGACCAGCAAATCATCTAACAATCGATCAACTGGGCTCTCACCAAATACATGCAGGCCATCTCGAATTTGCAGTTCTTTTAATTCACAAAGATAGCCATCGAGTTTTGCCAACGCATCGTCTTCACTTTCATCAACACTGATCCCTATATCTTCATCCAGTCCCGTCGCACGGCAGAGGGTGAGTATATTTTCTGTCAGCACTTTGATGCGACGCGGATCAACGCTTGCGGCCTCATAATATTCGTCAACCAGTTGCTCGAGGTCTTTAAGCGGCCCGTAACTTTCGGCACGGGTCAGCGGCGGCGTCAGGTGGTCAATAATCACGGCAGCAGCGCGACGCTTGGCCTGCGTGCCCTCGCCCGGATCATTGACGATAAACGGATAAATATGCGGTATGGCGCCAAGGGCTGCTTCGGGGAAGCAGTCTTCAGATAATGCCAAAGCCTTTCCCGGCAACCATTCCAGATTGCCATGCTTGCCCATATGACACACAGCGTCCGCACCAAAGCCCCGCTCCAGCCACGCATAGAATGCAAGGTATCCGTGCGGCGGAATCAATGCTGGATCGTGATAACTCTGCACCGGATCGATATTGTATCCGCGCGCAGGCTGGAGCCCGATGACGATGTTGCCACAACGATACGCTGAAATGGCAAAGCTGCCACAATCCACGTCACCCGCTCGGTAAAAGGGGTCAGTTTCGGGCGCACCCCAGCGTTCTGCCACCTGATCTCGCACGGACTTTGAGAGGGCGCCAAACCAGATTTGATAATCTGCAAGCGAAAGTGTCTCGGTCACGTTTCGGGTCGGCAATGCATGGAAATCGTTTGTAGGACCAGCCTTTAAACGATCAATGACTTCAGCCCCGTCTTTAGGCGCGTCACCGATGCGATATCCCTCAGCTGCAAGCCGTTGCAACACGCAGACCGTCCCGGCTGGCGTATCAAGACCCACGCCGTTACCCAGTCGCGCATCCTTGTTGGGATAGTTCGCAAGGATCATCACAACGCGGCGTTCAGAGGGTGTTTTGGCGCGCAACTTGGCCCAGTTCGAGGCCAGTTTAGCAACATACGCCATGCGATCTTGAACGGGTTCGTACGTAACCACATCGCTTTCGGTCGCATCATCACGGCGGGCCCGGCCCTTGAACGATACCGCGCGGGTAAAGATGCGCCCATCGACTTCGGGAAGAGCCACGTTCATGGCGATATCGCGGGCAGATAATCCGCGCGTGCCCTCAAGCCAGCTTTCCTTGTTCCCACCAGAAAACACCACCTGCAAAATGGGACAGTCCGCCCCATCAAAAGGCGTTGGGGAGCGCGCAGCACCGGGGGCAGATACAGCAAATCCAGTCGCGTTTAAAATCACACTCGGCTTGGCGTCTGCAAACATGTTTGAAACTGTTTCAGACGAAACCGGATCTTTGAGGCTTTGTGCAAACATCGGTAACGGATTAAGGCCAGCCGATTGCAATTCAGTGATCATCGCATTTGCCGCAGCGAGATTTCCGGCCTGAACGAGGGCGAGGTAGAATACCAACGCTACAACGGGCTGATCCGGCTGCCAATGTTTTTGCACATCAGCCAAGGACGGCATATCGGCATCCGGCCAATAAAGGCCTGCGCGCACCAAAGGTGTTGGTTCTTGCCACTCATCACCACCGGCAATCAACGATTTCATATAGAGAATTAAGTTGCGGCTGTTCGCAGGTCCGCCATGCATCCCGTAATGCCAGAGCCGGTGCAACGCGTCCGCGCCAACCGTTGAATACGTAGCCAGTTCCGGGTCGGGTTGATCGTCACCGGGTAGCACTGCCAACTGGATGCCACGTTTGCGACAAACCTCGGCGATCTGCTCAACCCCATAAGGCCAATAGCCATAGCCGCCCAAAATGCGGATAACGACAATTTTTGCGTGCTGGATAACCTCATCGACATAAAGGTCGACTGACATATTATGGCCAAGCTGCATCAGGTTCGCGAGGCGAAGCGTCGGCAGGTTTTGACCCTCAGCCATCAATTGACGACTGGCATCCGCAAGCAGTGCGAGCTCGGTATCTGCCGCAGAAATATATACCATCTCACCCGGGGTTTGACCCAGATCAACGGCCTCTTCACCGTCGGTGATGGCACCCGGTTGTGCCGCTAAGAGATGCATAAGCGGCGAACCTTATCCAATAAGTGCCTTGGCAATTGCGACTTTATCCATGCCCGTTACACCAATAATGACAAGGCGGCTTTGGCGGGTTTCGCCACCGGCCCATGGACGATCGAAATAGCGTTCAATCCGTGGTCCCACAGCCTGAACAACATGTCGCATAGGCTTGCCCGGCACATGCACAAAGCCCTTCACACGCAAAATATCGTGCGCAACAGTGGTCGCCTTGATGCGCTCTTCTAGGGCGTCCGGGTCTTCGACGTCCCCTAAGTTCACATTGAAGCTCTCAAAATCATCGTGATCGTGCTCGTCTTCGCCGTCATGATGAGATGGGCGCTGATCAAGGTCGTCTTCAACAGCTGCGTCCATGGCCAGCAAAACCTTAAGATCAATATTCCCGTTCACTGTCTCGACAACTTTAACGCCAGGACGGGCTTCGCGAGCGATGATATCGCGCACGCCCTGCTTGTCAGCTTCGGCAATTGCGTCAGATTTATTCAGCAGCACGAGGTCGGCGCACAGCAACTGATCTTCAAAGACTTCTTCTAAAGGCGAATGATGATCGAGATTCTTGTCAGCTTCGCGAACTTCCTGAACGTGATCAGGATCATCGGCGAACTGACCCGCTGCAACAGCGGGCGCATCGACCACGGCAACGACGCCATCGACCGTTACTTTTGATCTGATTTCAGGCCAGTTAAATGCTTTCACCAGCGGCTTTGGCAATGCCAGTCCAGATGTCTCAATGACAATGTGCTCGGGTGGGTTTGGGCGGTTCAAAAGTTTTTCCATGGTCGGCAAGAAATCATCAGCAACGGTGCAGCAGATGCATCCGTTTGCAAGTTCCATCACATCGTCATCATCACAGCCTTCAAACCCGCATCCATTAATGACTTCGCGGTCGACACCAATATCGCCAAATTCATTGATGATAAGGGCGATACGACGGCCATCTGCATTGGCCAGAATATGGCGGATCAGTGTTGTTTTTCCGGCACCTAAAAAGCCCGTAATTACTGTTGCAGGTATTTTCATGTCTCTTCATCCTTCATCATCATGGGCAAGCCAGCTGCAATAAACACCACACGGTTTGCGACGGTCGCAATCTGCTGATGTGCTGTACCGGCGAAATCTCTGAATTGTCGCGCCATTGCGTTCTCAGGGACAATCCCGAGACCGACTTCGTTGGAAACGAAAACGACACGAGCGTCAAGTGTTGGGATCGCAGCAACAAGCATGGCGATCTCGCGGTCAACATCATGACCATCCATCATCAGATTGGTAATCCATAATGTTAGGCAATCGACGAGGATATCTCGGCCCTTACATGTTTTTGATGAAAGTGCACCAATCAGATCCGTCGGTGCCTCAAGCGTTTTCCATAAATCCCCACGACGCGTTCGGTGCACTTGGATTCGGTCGGTCATTTCGCTATCCCAGGCTTGCGCCGTCGCGATATAAATCCCACCGCCCTCGGCCTCAATAAGGCTTTCGGCATACAGGCTCTTACCCGAGCGCGCACCGCCCAGAACCAATGTAGCGTGGGGCAAACTGGTCATGCTTAATGATCTTCTCGGGCCGGGCGATTAACGTGAACAACACGCCACGCGCCGCCTTTGCCTTTAAGTAATCTATCGGGTACATGCTCGATGACTGTCAGCGACAACGTGTGCACGGAGATTCCCATACCTGATTTTGGATGCAGATCCAGCGCATGCGAAACCGCCGCCCGGATAGTCCCACCATGTGAGACACAAACAATGTCGGATCCGGCATGCTTTTCCGTGTAATCGTCCATCGCAGCACCAACGCGGGTAATTTGGTCGGCGAAGCTCTCACCGTTAGGCGTGCGGTTGCCAACCGGATCTTCCCAGAACGCATCATACGTCACCGGATCAGCGGCCCGCATCGCATCCCAAGTCTGACCCTGCCAATCGCCAAAGCTCTGCTCGCCAAAGCGTTCATCAACTTTAGGGTCTTCAGTGACCAACCCGGCATCGCGAATAGACTGCGCGGTCAATTGTGCACGAGATAGATGTGATGTGAACCATGGCGCATCTGCAGGCAGTCGCTTTGCCAAAGACTGAAACGAGCGTAAATCTGATCGATCACACTCAACATCGTTGGCGCCATAAATAATGCCCTCAACCCCGACAACAGGTGCGTGACGCACCATCCACCAACGCGTTGTTCCATCATACATCAATAGCTCGCACTCCATCCAGCAGCGGCAACAAGCACCGCAATTTCAATTAGTTGTTGGGCCGCCCCAAGCACATCGCCCGTTTGCCCGCCCAAGCGCCGTTGCGCCCAATATACTAATACGCCAACCAGCGACGCGCCGATCACAATCCCCATAAGAGCCGCCGAAAGCGGCAGCAACACAAAAAGAAAAATTACACCTAAGGCCAAAGCGATGGCCACACCTTTTAAAGAAGGTTGCCCCGCATTGACTGATAATCCATCAGCGCGTGCCGCAGGCATGGTATACATGATCATCGGTAACACGCCTCGAGATATACATGCCGCTGCGATCAACGCACCCCAGGCGATACCGGGTCCAGCCACACTTGCCAGCGCCGTCGCGCGAATGCCAACGCTAAAGATAAGCGCCAATACGCCATAGCTGCCAACACGGGAATCCCGCATAATTTCGAGAATTTTCGTTTTTTCATAACCGCCCAATCCGTCGATAACATCAGCAAGCCCATCTTCATGCAACGCGCCCGTAATAAATGCCTGAACACACAGTGCAATGAGCGCACAAGCCAATGGGAAAAGATCACTCGCAGCCGCTGCATATAATGCCGCACCAGAAATGCCACCAACGATAAGACCAACCACAGGGAATGCCCATGACGCCTTGGCCAGGTCCTTGGTTTCAAGGCCTTCAATCCAGCCCGTCGGGATGCGCGTTAAGAACATCACCGCGACGCGAAGACTTCGAACCGGCGCATATGAGTGGTTATCTTCAGTCATGTCTTGTGTTCTATCGTGCACACTGCTGGCTGTCACCGAATTTGCACTTTCAGCATCGGTGCTGACACTTCTATAGTCAGCCGCATGAGTATTGATTTTACATCTATTGAAGCTATTCGGGGCGCATTGCGGGATGCACCCGGGCCATCAACGCGCGCGCAGGGTGAAACGACAACCCGTGAAGCCACACTGACCAAGCCGCCAGGATCACTTGGCCGTTTGGAAGATATTTCGGCATGGCTGGCAGCATGGCAAGACCGGGCACCGCCCAAAGTCGAAAATCCTCAAGTTATCGTCTTTGCTGGCAACCATGGGATCGCGGCGCGTGGCGTGTCTGCTTATCCTGCCGAAGTCACCGCACAAATGGTGGCAAACTTTGAAACGGGGGGCGCTGCCGTTAATCAACTCAGTAAAACGGCGGGCGCAACCTTCCGTGTTATGCCAATCAAACTCGAAGAACCGACAGCAGATTTCTCTGATGCGCCAGCGATGGATGAAACTGCATTTATTGAGGCCTTTAATATCGGCAGCAATACTGTTGATCCTAACTGCGACTTGTTATGCATCGGGGAAATGGGGATCGCCAACACGACCTCAGCCGCTGCCGTATGCCACGCATTGTTTGGGGACGAAGCTGCCGACTGGGTTGGCCCGGGCACTGGTATCACGGGCGACACCATATCGCTCAAGACAGACCTTGTACGGGACGCCGTGCAGTTTCATTTAAATGAAACCTCTGATCCGATCGATATTCTAAGGCGTCTTGGCGGGCGTGAACTGGCCGCGATGGCGGGGGCTATCACCCGTGCCCGGCACAGTAAAACCCCCGTATTAATTGATGGATATGTTGTGGGAGCGGCTGCGGCGGCACTTGAACAAGCTCACCCCGGCAGTCTTGATCATGCCCTATGTGCGCATGTCTCTGCCGAACCTGGCCATCAGCGGCTTTTAGTAAAGCTTGGGAAATCCGCGTTGCTTGATCTGGGGATGCGCTTGGGCGAAGCGTCTGGCGCCGCACTCGCGATAAACCTCGTCCGTGCGGCCGCTGACTGTCACGCCGGCATGGCAACATTTGCCGACGCAGGCGTGACAGATAAGACCGACTAAGCCTTTAAGCATTGACGACAGTAACGTCGCGATCCCTAAGAACGAAAAGAAGCCTGCGATATCGGTGACCGTGGTGAGCACAATCGAAGATGACTGTGCCGGGTATTGACTAAGGCGTGTCAGGAGAATGGGCACAACAGCCCCGGCAAATCCCGCCGCGACCATTGCCAACACCATTGAAATCGCGATCACGATCACCAAGCCAACTGAGCCCGACCAAACGTAAACACCAAAGCCACACGTGATGGCGACAGCGATACCGTTCATAAGCCCGACATTGACTTCCTTAGCAGTGACGCGCGCCCATTGGCGGATCGAGATTTCTCGCAATGCAAGTCCTCGCATCGTCACCGCAAGCGCCTGTGCACCTACGTTGCCTGACTGACCGGCAACGACTGGCAACAACACAGCCAACGCCGTGAACTTTGCAATTGTACCTTCGAACAGGCCAACAACGGCAGCTGCCATGAACGCCGTGAGCAAGTTAATCTGCAACCACGGCAAGCGCTTTTTGACGGCAAAAAACGGGCTGGATAAAGCGCGTTCGTCTTTACTCGCACCCACCATAGTCTGCATATCGGCCATGGCATCTTCTTGGACCGAATGAACCATTGCAGCGTATGAAATCACGCCGATGAGCTTTCCCTCAATATCGACAACCGGCAAGTCGGCGCGACTGTCTTTATCAAGCATATCCGCGACTTCTTCGGCCGGTGCCAACGCGTTTACGTATTCAGTCACAGGTCGCGCAAGATCGCCCAAGTGGGTATCACCCGCTGCGAGCGCCATATCTTGAATAAAGATACGTGAGATCAACTTGTTCTCATCATCGATGAGGAATAAGCCGCGAATCTGTGTGGCTTTTTTTGCACGCAGCGTACTCAATGCGTCTTCGACAATGACTGACGCTCGAAACGGCATCACCTTAGGGTTCAACATGCGACCCGTACTCGTCTCCGGATAGCTCATCAACTTGCAGATTTCTTCGCTGATTTTTGGATCCAGGCGCAACAATATGTTTTCGCGCTCATCTTCCTTCATCAAGTTCAAAAACCGTAACGCCTCATGGGGTAATAATTCAGCAATCAACGCATCCGATTGCGCATCTGGTAGCGCGTTGAGTATTTCTGCGCCATCACCCGGCAGCATCCGACGCCATACAGGAAGCAATGTATCGACGGCTTGGTTTTCAAGAATTTCAGCGGCATCCAAGCCATCCAAAGACTCGATCAATCTTGCCGCATCAATCGGATGGTCGAGCAAGAAGCGTCGATCCAAGGCTTCGATCGCTGTATCAATATTACCGGTCATTTTGGGTCTCCGGCTGTGGTGTCTTTATGCCCGTTTGTAAGAGCATCTTGACCAAACCATAGATAGTCACGGCATACCCATTGATCATATGCGGCAACAGGACATTCTCGACATAAGCCTCAGGCTCTATCGCAAGTTGGCGGCTCGCAGCAACCAATACACGCCTGGACAGTGTGACCAAAAAGTTTCGTTTTCGCCCAACCACAGGTAGCAGCGAATGGCTTTCCCATTGTGGGTCTAACTCAACTGCCGACAACGTGGAGCGAGCGAGTAAAGGCTCAATGCTGGTATCTACAATTTTTTCCAGCGTCGACTTTCCGTCATGACGCAGCAATTCTGAAATACGCACGACACCCACAAATTCATGATTACCATCTGTGACAAAAAGCTGATCACCAACCAGGCGTTTATTCTGACGCCCATATTTGATGGCATCTGATACTGTGCGATCCAATGCCATTAAAGGCGCCAGCTTATCCATATTTGCGCCGACGGTATTAAGCGGGAACGCTAATGAGCGCTGAAACGACCGTGCCGTTGACGATGGCAAGGCCTCATAAATCCCATTCCTGCAGGTGTCAGTGACCATACGCATTAAGGCCGCAGCATCCTGAAACATCATTTTTTGAATAATGCCTGCACTCCGCTCTGCAGAAATCACGTCCAAGCATCGGGCCGCACTCCAGGGGCTCATTTCACCGAACGCTATGGCGACGGTACGTGCGGGCAATGCTTCAATCAACGCGGCGGCGTCCTCAGGGTTTAACGATTCGAGTGTACGCGCTGCAGATTGAGGTTTGCTCTCGATAAACGCGATGGATAACCGGGCTGAATCAGGTATCATCATTATCCTCAGTCCTGAGGATGATCACGTCGTAGAAGTAAGACGCCCCGGGGATCGACGAGACACCCTCTTCAGTATCAAGCTTAATTCCAGTCGGTGTGAACTCGAGGATTTGACCTTCGATATCACCCACCAAAACTGTCTGACCTATTGAATATTGAAGCCGCAAATAGTGCGTGCCGATCAGGTTGGTTGTGAGCGGCTTTGCGCCAAGTCCAAATGCTAACGCCAGACCACTGACTAAAGCACCAATGGTCACGGCAATCAAAACAATCAAGAATGTTGTATCAATCCCGATCTGCTCAATACCAATGATAATCGCAACAAGAAATGTCGACCATTGTGCCGTAGCACCGATAAAGGTGCTTTGACTAACAAAGTGAACTCAGTGTCGTCGTCACAACATCACGCACAGCGATACTGAAAAGATAGCCAAAGAAAATTAGGAAGCCACCACCAAGCAAATAAGGCAGGTACGCGACGATGTTTTCTAGCCAATTCGAGAACACAGTCAGTTCAGCATCATCAGACGCCGCGGTAATAAAGACAAAGAACACCAACCAGAATGCTGCCGTGCCAATTAAACCCGCAATCTTATTTGAGATTCTGACGGTCGATAACGCGCCTGTCGGCGAAATATTCTCAAGAAGTTGATTGAGGCCGCCCGCGAGGCGCACAGCAATATTTCGGACCAATTTGGCGATCAGCCAACCACCTATGAGAAAAGCCAATGCCGCTAATAGATTAGGCAAATAGTTGACCATAGCGGCCGCCAGATCAAAAATCCAGACTTAAGCCCGTTTAGCCAGT
>Ga0209307_1000442_pt1 | contig 29105 bp, 48 predicted proteins | sample COGITO_mtgs_1105_FD_185519 | JGI IMG/M metagenome (GOLD analysis project Ga0209307, IMG submission 185519) | Pelagic marine microbial communities from North Sea - COGITO_mtgs_110530 (SPAdes) (version 2) | ecosystem: Environmental > Aquatic > Marine > Epipelagic ... | reverse complement strand
CCGGAATACTTGCTTGACCTTTACAGAAGGAGCGCAAAGAACCACGCTATAATCAACTCTAAAAAGGATTATGTAGTTGGTCAAGGTTGGGCGGTTAACGCTGAAGGATTGGACACGTTAGGACTTGCTAGACTGCAAGAGTTCATCAATCACCCGAACCAATACGAGTCTTTAAACGACATCTTAGAGAAGGTCGCACTTGATTACGAACTATATAACGGATTCGCTTTAGAGATAGTTTACAACCAACTAAACGACAAGATAGCCGCAGTCTATCACGCTGACTTTGCTCGGTATCGAAGCAATGATGACGGCTCTTGTTACTATTATTCAGAAGATTGGAGCAAACATAACCCGGTAGTTGAGAAGATAGAAGCATTTGACTGGAAGAATCCAAGCGGAAAACAACTACTTTACGTTAAAGGTTACTCACCTGACTGCAAATACTACCCACTACCGACCTATCTTGGCTCTACTTCTTACATTGAGTTAGACGTTGAGATTGCTAATTTCCATTTGAACGCAGTTAAAAATAACTTTGTAGGCGGCACGATTGTTTCATTCTACAACGGAGAACCAACGGCTGAGGAGCAAGAAGAAATTGAGCGACAAATCAAGGACAAGTTTACTGGAACTGATAACGCTAATTCGATAGTGTTAAACTTTGCAGACTCACGAGATAGAGGAGTTGAGATTCAGCAACTAAACGGAAACGACTTCGACAAGCGTTTCGATATTCTAAACAAGACCGTTCAACGTGAAATCTACGCTGGACACCAAGTAACCGACCCAGCTTTATTCGGTATTAAGGAGGACGGAATCTTCACTTCAAGAAATCAATTAGTTGATTCGTTTGAGTTGTTCCAAAACACCTATATAAACAACCGTCAACAGTTTATCGAAAGGGTGTTTAACGAACTGGCTTCTTTACAAGGTCTTTCTAACCGTTTATATATCCAAGATACCGAACCGATAAGCGTACAGTTCTCAGAGTCAACCGTTACTTCGGTAATGACTCAAGAAGAGATTCGCGAGAAGGTTGGACTTCCAAAACTTGAGAAACCACTAGAAGCGGCTAAGACTTCAAAAGACGAGGATGACTTACTTGTAGAACACTTCAAGAATTGCGGCTCAACAGATTACGAAGCGGTTGGAAACGGCAAGGCTTTGAACTTTGAAAGCGAAACCTCCGCAAGTCTACACGAGGAACTTAACCGAAAGTATTGGTTCGCAGAAGTTAACCCGATTGACACGGCTATCTTAAACATCTTAAAAGAGAATCCAGCTACTCCATTCTTAGCAATTGCAGAGCAGTTACAACTTTCAATCGAGAGGGTTATGGCTGGGCTTCAGGTGCTTAATGAATCGAACGCTATTGTGTTGGAGATTGGCGAAGTGCTAGACTCAAGCCAACGAGTCGTTAACATCACCAAAGAAGGCGAACGATTACTAGAAGAAATTCCACCAGTTGAGGAGGAGTTTGTGATTCGATACACTTACGAGAAAAGACCCGAAGCAACGGGCGGTGCTATCATTGACACAACAAGACAATTCTGCCGCGACTTAGTAAACGAAACTCAATCGGGCAAAAGTTGGCAATTGGATGAAATACAAAACATCGGAGTAAGTCAAAACCGAAATGTATGGATGCGAGGCGGTGGCTTTTGGGGCAAGAGTTACCATTGTAGACATTACTGGGAGCAGAAACTAATGAAGGTTAAAAAGTAAGATGGCTAACGTATTATTTATATCCGAAACTTTCCTTAAAGACAATACTCTTTTACACGAGAATATTGACTTTAAATACCTTCGTCCAGTTGTTCTAATGTGCCAAGACATTCACATTCAGCACAAGATTGGAACTACTTTATACGATGAACTCAAAGCACAGATAACCGCTTCAAGTTTAACAACGGCTAACGAAACTTTACTAGAAGATTATATCCAACCTTCTTTATTGTATTGGGTACAAGCTGAAGCACCAACCGCCATCTCTTACAAGTTCCTTAACAAAGGACTACACCAACAATCAAGTGAGAATAGTTCTAACGCTTCTCTTGATGAGATTAACTTCATTCAGCATAAGTACAGAGATAAAGCCGAATGGTACACGGAAAGACTGGTTAATTTTTTACTAGAAAACAGTACCGATTACCCGGCTTACGCCAACCCGAATAGCGGACTTGACACAATTCAACCCGACACTAGAACGTACACGACTGGAATGTTCTTAGGGAACAGAAGACGAAACATAAGTTTAGAAGATAAATATGAGCGTAAACGTAAATATTAAAAATTTAGAGAAGCTAAAGAAATATGTACACGCTCAACGAAATACTAACCCTAATCGAAAACGAGGCGACTGCACACCTTCAGGTGCAACAGTACGGTCACGGGGACGTTTGGGAAATCAACCCGAAGGAACTTGACTACCTTGTTCTTTGGGCGATTGAGGAGAGCGTTGTATTAAGCGAAAGGACTTTGACTTATAACATTCGACTCTTAGCAATGGACAGAGTCTTACCGGGAGAAGAGAACGAGCAAGAAGTAATGAGCGACACGATACAAGTTCTTTTAGACTTCGTTGCTTACTTCAGACAGTTGCATACAACCGATTTAAGCATACAACCGAGCGTTACACTTGAACCATTTACCGAACGCTTTGACGACAAGGTAAGCGGACACGCTTGTGTGCTTTCAATTACCCAACCATACGACTATAACAAGTGCCAAATACCAACATAAAAAATGACTGATTCACAAAAACTATTAGGCGGACGAGGGTGCAAAGTTCTCGGTGTTGCCGCTCACACTTCACTAACTGGCTACGCTTTTATTGCTCAAGAGGACACCGTTGTAACCGTTTTCACGGTGGGAACGACTGACTCGTTAGCGGCTTACGGACTAAGCACTCCATTGAAAGCTGGAGCGTATATCGTTGTGCCAAGTGGTGAGGCTATTACTGCTATAACTTTGACAAGCGGAAGCGTTATCGTTTATAACCAATGATAGGCAGTTCTAAAATAGGACTTCGACCAATTCGCGGAGGAGGAGGAGGTGCTGCGCCTAACCCCGATTTTGTTTCAACTTGGGACACTACTCAAGCTGGTTCTGCAAGTGATACTATCGTTCTTCCGATGGCGGCTGGAAATACCGTTGATTGGGGCGATGGAACGGTAAACACATCAAACACTCATACCTATGCGGCTGGCGGCACTTATACGGTGACTATTATCGGGTCTGTTACGGGGTTTAGATTTAACTACGGTGGTGATAAATTAAAAATTATAGAGGTTGTTAATTGTGGGGGCTTAGTTATTGATAACACATCAATGTTTTTTGGAACATCCAATTTAGATACATGGTCAGCAACAGATGCACCAACGATAACAACTACATCTTTATTTATGATGTTTCGTAATTCAGGTGACATTACACCTGACTGGTCAAATTGGGACGTTAGTGGGGTTACTAATATGGTTGCGTTTCTTAGAAGTGGTGGTGCAGGAAGTAATCCAAACCCTAATATTTCCGCTTGGGTAACTACTTCATTAACCAACGCTAAAGAGTTTGCTATAAATAACACTAATTTTAATCAAAATCTAAATGGTTGGTCTTTTGGTTTAGTTACTAATGTGACTAGAATGTTTAATAATGCAGACGCATATGACCAACCTATGGGTGATTGGGATATTACATCAGTTACGACTGGTTTTAATACATTTATGCTTTCATCAACAGGGCTGTCTCCAGCGAATTACGGAACAACATTAATAGGATGGGCGGCACAACTGCCTATACCCTATTCGGGCATCGTTCACATGGGAGGTAGCACTTACGATTCGGGAGATGCTGCCGTTGTAGCGGCAAGAAATGCAATCATAAGTAGTGTAGGTGGAATAACAGACGGTGGAGCAGCTTAAAATAAAAGACAATGAACGAAATTATATACCCTGAAGTAAGAACATACTACATCTGCTTCGATGACGAACGAACAGAAGTTAAATCATACGGTTGGGTCGAGCCAAACCAAGTCTTTGAAACCATTTGGATTTTTGACGAATTTACAGATGAGGAGCAATGGGCTGCCGAGTTATTAGAATGGGGCATCATACCCGAAATTGACGAGCAAGGAAACCTAGTTTTATAATGGATGCAATTTTAGAGGCGTTAGCGAGTTACGGAATAGCTGGGATATTCTTGGCGGTGTTGGTTTATTACCTTAATAAGTTAACCGACATTCACCGAGATGAGCGAAAGGAATGGCAAGAGGCGAATGATAAGCACGTTGATAAATTTGCCGATGTAATAGCCGATAACACTAAGGCACTTGTGGAGATGAAAGGCGAACTAAAAGAGAATCGTTGCAAAATGTAAAGTGGTGCGCTTGGCGACCCGTAGAATGTAAGTGTATAAATGGAAACTGCAAAGAAGATACCAAGACCAAACGCGGCAAAGATAGCCGCAGAGGTAATAAAAGAGTTTGAAGGCTACTCCTCAGAACCTTACTTGTGCCCAGCTAACATTCCAACTATCGGCTACGGAAATACAATGTATGCAAACGGTGAACGGGTTACAATGGACGACTCAGATATAACCAAGAAAGAAGCTGAGAAGATGCTACTGGACACTATTAAGTCGGTCGAGAAGCAAGTTAAAAACGTGGTGGAGGTCAAACTCCCAGCGCACAAATTAGCGGCTCTCATTTCCTTTACTTATAATGTAGGAATCGGCAACTTCTCGAAGTCTACCTTATTAGCTTGGTTAAATTCAAACCCTAACTATTCAGAAATACCGAGCCAGTTCAGGCGTTGGAACAAAGGCGGTGGTCGGGTTCTTAAAGGATTAGTTCGCAGACGAGAAGCTGAAGTCGAGATTTGGGAGGGAACATCGCAATACATCTAATAAAGGCATACACGCCTTATCTTTTAGCTTTCTTACTGGGCGTTATAATTGCGTCCAAAGGTTGCGGAGAACCTGAAGTAGTTACAACCGTAATAGAGAAACCAGTCCCGACTATTAAATACGTTGATAGATGGCGCACCGATACCGTTAGGTTTGTCTCTAAGAAAGTAATAACACGAAGGGACACTATCTACCAAGACAGAATAGTTATTCGCTTAGATACAATGTTATTGATAGATACTTTTAAGATAGTGGAAACGTGGCTTACCGAAGTAGCTAATTACGACACGACTCTAAACGACATTAGACTAACTTGGAGCAACTATCAGAACAGAACCGAGAACCTGAAGGTAGAATTACGGAAGAAACCTTTGGGCTGGGCGTTAGGTGTTCACGGATTGGTCGGACTTCAGAGTGATTTTGTCGAAAATTACAAGCCTTTATTCGGTGTTGGTTTACAAGCAACCATAAAAAGAACTTACTTTAGCGCAAACTACGGCTACAATGGTCAGCACTTTATCGGTGTTGGCGTAGGTCGAAACCTTATAAGTAAATGATTTACGATACTAATCCAATTACAAGGGAAGCAATCGACAAGCTGCTCCAAAAGAACGCCTCAAACCAAGCTAATTTGGGTACTGAATCCACCGATTTGGAACGCTTTGAAGCAAAAGTAAAGTGGGCGGAGTTACATCGCAAAATTAGAACTCTTGACCCTGAGTTTGCTGAAATGGTGCAGCCTCAATGAGCGACTTTCGACCCCGAATAAAGGGGCAAATGCTGGATGCTTGGAATAACCTAACCCGAAAGGAGCGTAGGATATTAGTAATAGGTGACCTCCACGAGCCGTTTTGTTTAGACGGCTACCTTGACTTCTGCAAAGACACGTACCGAAAACACAACTGCAACCAAGTTATCTTTATTGGTGATTGCATCGACTCTCATTATTCGAGTTTCCACGAGACAGACCCGGACGGTTTAGGCGGAGGGCAAGAATTGGAACTTGCAATACAAAGACTTCAAAGATGGGTGGAGGCGTTTCCAGTTGCTGACGTAACTATCGGAAACCACGACCGTATAATATCAAGAAAGGCTTTCTCAGGTGGTATTCCGAAGGCTTGGATAAAGTCCTTTAACGAAGTCTTGAACGCTCCAACGTGGCGATTTGTTGACCGGGTGGCTTACGATGGTGTTCAGTATGTTCACGGGGAAGCTGGAACGGCTAGAACGAAATGTCGGGCAGATATGCAAAGCACGGTGCAAGGACACCTTCACACGCAATGCTATTCAGAATGGTACGTTGGACAGAACTTTAAGGTATTCGGTACTCAGGTCGGATGCGGAATTGACTTCGATAAATACGCTTTCGCTTACGCCAAACGTGGCAAGAAACCAGCTATCGGTTGTGCCGTTGTGATAGGTGGCAAAACTGTAATTAACGAACTAATGGAGTTATGATAATATTTCTTTTAACCGTTTCCGTTTGTCTCCTTTTACTGGTTTTTGGTATGCTTATATACATAGGCTATAAGGTAAGCGAGTTGGAACGAACGCAAGACGTTATCTTTGATGCCGCAGTCAGCGCAGAGGAGCGAAACCGTGAGATTGAGTTAAACCAAGAGGCTATTTTAAACGCCTATTCTCGACAAAATTAAGTTCAAAAAAAAAAATAATTGAAAAAACTTGCATTGGTATGGTGATTATTCAAAAGAATATATATATTTGTCAAAGAATTAACCGCTTAAAATAAAGCAATTATGAAAAACGAAAGACTAAACCACATCGAAACTGTTAAACTTCCATTCTTGATTAACGCTTATAAGGAATGTCAAGACCCTAAAATGAAGATGTATTATTTCGACCAAGCCGCCAAGTACGGTGAGATTGCAATGAAGATTAAAAACAACATAGAGGACTAACCAAACGGGGCAACCATAAGAACGCCCCACTTTAATAACAGAACGATGCACAACTTAGTATTTCAAAACAGACTATTACTTGATAACTCTATCCCGGCTTTCGTAAGGAAAACCGCTAACCGAGCCTTAACCTATTTGCAATCTTCCGAGAGTGTAACAATCCGGGTAGAGCCTTTTGCATTTTGGCAGTTGGTAAGATACTCAAAAGCCGAGCCTATCAAGTCGGGGCTTTATACTTTTATCCGCATTTATGACGACCAGCAAAATGCGGTTGACATTCAGACTTTAAATTAGTATTTTTAATAAACATCAAAAACAGAACGATGAACGAAACGCAGAAAGAGAGGCTAACCAGTCTCGCAAAAGAAAACGGTCTAACCAAAGACCACTTCTTCAAAAGCCCACAAGGCTTTGTAATTATAACCCGACAAGGCATTGAGCGCATCCAAGCGCATAAGTGCATAAGAGTTAGCTACGAAGTAGTCAGCTTATCGGACGACCTCAAGCACGTAGTAATCAAAGCAACTGGCGAGATGAGCAACACCAAAGGTTTGCCGATACAAATGGAAACATTCGGAGAGTCTGCACCTGATAACACAAGACAAAAATACCCAGTTGCTATGGCAGAAAAACGAGCCTTGAGCAGAGTGGTTTTAAAACTCTCAGGGCTTTACGAAGTCGGAGTATTTGGCGAAGATGAATCAGACGACTTTAAAAGAAAGTAAAATGCTAGAAGAACTATTTACCGAACAACGGACAGACGAATGGCACAAGCAACGAATGGGGAAGTTTACGGCTTCCCGGTTCGGTGAACTTATGACTAACGCACGGAAGAAAGATGAAGTGCTAGGGGCAACCGCAGTAAGCTACATTTATGAGAAGGCGGCAGAACTCTTGACGGAAGAGCGCAAGGAAATCTTCGGAGCGGCATTAGACTGGGGAACAGAAAACGAACCAATCTGCAAGGCTTACTTTGAAGAGACTACTGGGTTAACGATTGAAGAGATGCCGTTCGTACCTATCAACGATTACTCAGGTGCTTCTCCTGACGGAATGGTCAACGGGGAACTGATTGAAATCAAATGCCCGTACAATACCAGCAACCACCTCAAGACTGCCTTCGAAGGTTACATTGACCAGAAATATATGTGGCAGATGCAAGGTCAGATGTTAGCAACTGGAGCGTTAGCTTGTAGGTTCGTTAGCTTCGACCCACGTATCAAAGACGAACGCTTTAAACTGATTGAAATAAGAGTGGAAGCCGACCTTGAAATGCAAGAGCAACTCAGAGAACGCTTAGAGTTTGCAAATGATTACCTTAGTAACTTAATAAACCCAAAATAATGGAAAACAAAGTAGTATTTATAGACGGTTTGAACGTCTTTACACCGAACGAGAAAGCACCTGACTTCGTGAAAGCGAGTCTTGTGATTAACCCAACCAAGTTAATCGCTTGGTTAAAGGAAAACGACCAGCACCTAACTGAAGGCAAAGAAGGTCTTGAGTTAAGAACTCAAATTAAGGAAAGTAAGCAGAACAAACTTTACGCTTCAGTCGATACCTTCAAACCTAAACCACAAGTTGAAGCTGCTACCGTTGAATCAACGGACGACCTTCCCTTTTGAAGAAGAGCAGAAGTAAAATTGTCAAAGAGTTAGATGCCGCCTTCAGTCGTTATATACGGTTGAGGGCGGTTAACCTTGACGGCTTTGTTGAGTGCTACACTTGCGGACGTTCTTACGAAGTAAAGAAGATTCAGAACGGGCACTTTATGAGCCGCGCAAGATACGCTACAAGGTGGCACGAAGATAACTGCCGACCTCAATGCTACGGTTGTAATGTAATGCAACAAGGTCGCCAATATGACTTCGGTTTAAACCTTGACCGGGAGAGGGAAGGACTGGCGGACGAGATGCACCAGCTTAGTTTAACGACTGTGAAGTTTGCAACGTGGGAACTGGAGGAGAAACTTGCTTACTACCGTGAGAAGGTTAAGGAACTAGAATAAAAAAATTTATTTTAATATAGTGAATATTCAAAAGATATATATATATTTGTTGAAAGATTTAAAAATGAAAGCATTAACGCATAAAGACTTTAGACGACTTGGCTTTGAAGGCAATAACGTAGTCGGTTATAAACTAGGAAACATTACCATTGACATCTACGAAGATGACGATTGCTCGGATAGCTTTAAAGCATCTGATAACGGTTTTAGTTTGGGCTGGATAAAGACTTACGAAGCCCTAGAGTTTATTTTAGAAAGCAAACTTATTCAAGATTAAATAAATGATAATTAACCCAAATACCGAAGCTGGAGTCGTTTACATAACGATTAAAGACACTACATTTTACATTGACTATTCAATGAACGAGCCAATAGTTGAGATGTGGAAAGACAAAGAAACCGAAGTAGTAACCCTTTTACCTGAAGACAATGATTAAGATACCCAAAATCGAAGAGGTAACTCAAGAAGCTAACGCCAAGAAGATAACCGCTTACCGAATAGCCAAAGACACAAGGCTATCCACGCAGACCGTTTACGCCTACTTCAAAGGCGACCGGGTAAGCGTAAGAACCCAAGAAGTAATTATAAACTATATAAACAAATACTAAGATGGAAAAAGAACGATATGAAGAGATATGCTGGGAAGTCCACCGAAGATTGAACCTTTGGTTAGATAACACAACATTTGAGAAAATGACTATTGGCTATTCAAGAATGCGTTTTCATATGGCAATTGGCTTAGGCGGTTATCCGTTTGAAAAAGAGTCGTGGATGGACAAAGAAGATTTTAAACCATTCGTAACTGATGAAGAGTTTTATCATCCTATGTGTGATTTAATAGTTGATGGTAATTTTGATAATTTAATGAAACACGCAGAAGAGATATGAGTTACTACAACACGAACGAAGAAAAAGGAACGACTCTAAACGAGTCCCGGAAGAAAGCCAAAACTCAGGATGAACTGGTGCTGGAATACTTCAAGAACTACGATAACTTAGGTGCAACGCCTGAACGAGTTTTAAGGCACTTCAAGATAATGGAGACACTATCGGAAAGTAAGTGGCACAATACGCCCATAACGTCCATTAGAAGGTCATTCAGCAACCTTAAGAACAAGGGCTTGATAAAGAAAACAGAACTATTAATAGAGGGAGACTTCGGCAAAAATATCCACGTATGGAAACTAGCTTAACGGTTCGGATAACGCCCGAAATCAAACAAGAGTTAAACGAGATTCTTACGTTAGCTGGTGGTTACTTCAACTACAAAACCCAGCACTTGATTGACTTGCTCAATGGAGACGTTAAGTACGTTGACGTTCACCGAGAAACTCAGGAGATACTAAGGAGAGTGGTTATTGCAACTGGATATAGTTACGACTTAATCAGTTCTAAGAGCCGAGAAAGGCAACTGGTTTGCGCCCGGCAGTTTGCTATTTGGAAGGTCTACACAGAACTATATTCTCACGGCTACACGCTCAAGATGATTGCGGACGTTTTCAAGCGAAACCACGCAACGATTCTTTATTCAGTTAAAGTAGTCAAGGGAATGCTGGAGTTCAACGACCCGATGATAGCTAAGATAAATTTTAAGTACAATCAAATTGAAGCAGATGAACGAGCAACATCTTAAAGCGTTAAAGTGTATGGTATTTGCACAGTCTTTTGTTGAAGCGTTAGACGACTTCGGAGGAACGAGCGCATTCAAGCACCAGCTTAAAAATAAAGGAAACTCGTTCGCTAAAGAAGTGGACAAGTTCCTAAACGATACCTATTCAAATGGCAGTACCGACACTTCAATAGTTAACCTAATCGAAGGTTGTCAGGACGCTATCGACAAGCTGGTGGAGGAGAGCGTAACGGTAACCGAGTAATAAGATTGTGACTAACAAAATTGTGAGTAAAAATATGAAACGATACCAAGTTAAACGATGGGACAAGCGGAATACTCTTCGCTTTTGGAAATACGCTACTCCAGCAATTACCTTAATTTGGTTATTGATTGTTGGAATTGTCGGAAGTATTTTGTAGATTTGTAATGTCCAATGACACGGACGTGTAAAAATTAAGACGTGAAAAAATTACAATCATTCGTAAGAGGAAGTAAGAGCGGTTTCGGTTTAGTCTTAGACCACTGCTTTTCTGTGTTGTCAGCGCAGCCTCTTGCGGCATTGATTTAAAATGATAACAAGAGATTCGATACTTCAAGAGGTAATTGATAAAGTTGAGTGGGGTGGTATGGCTGGATTTTCATCATATCTGGACTACGAAAACCAAAATATACTTGATGAGATAATTTGTAAAGGAAAGGCAAACCGTATTTTTATCAACAACGACTTAGGTGTTTTAAAATCTCTACTGTTGAAAGGAGCAGTTTCGTTTATAGAACACAATGAACGCATCCGAAACCAACCTAGACGAGATGCTCAGGCATTTATTAGTAAAAAGAAAATTAGAATATGGCTATTTAAAAGAGACCGATGGAGATGTTTGTGTTGTAGTTCTAGTAAGCAACTAACTGTTGACCATATTGTGCCAGTAAATAAGGGTGGAAATAACACACTAAGCAACTTGCAAACATTATGCAGAAGTTGCAATTCAAGAAAGAGTGATTCATTTAAAGATTACAGAATATGAACGGCTACGAGTTATCACGAAAATGGTTTGACTGGTGCTTCGAGAATCCTGAGAAGATAAAACCAAACCACACGGCTCTATATTTCTTTGCAATTGAGCATTGCAACCGATTAGGATGGAAACAAAAGTTTGGAATGCCGACAACGATGGCGATGGAAGCTATCGGAATCAAGTCTTATAACACATACATTAACACTTTAAACGACCTTGTGGAATGGGGTTTTATTTCAATGGTTCAAAGGTCAAAGAATCAATACTCTGCTAACATAGTTGCCCTATCAAATTTTGACAAAGCACTTGATAAAGCACTTGATAAAGCATTGATAAAGCACGGGACAAAGCAAAGTGAAAGCATTGATAGTATAGATAAACAAGAAACAAGTAAACCAATAAACAAGGAACAAGCACCACCACCGTTAGAAGAAGTTATTTTGTACTTTGATGAAAACGGCTACACTAAGGACTCAGCTACAAAAATGTTTGAATACTATGAAGAAAGCAGAAAGCCACGCGGCAGAGTTTGGAAGGACGGGAGGGGCAACACCGTTAAGAACTGGAAGCAAAAGGCTCGGAGCGTTTGGTTTAAACCCGATAACTTGAAGAGCAACCAAGAATTTGATTTTAAGAACTTTGACAACGTAACTTACCCATGATACAAGACTATTTAAACCACCTGAACAACGGCTCAACAGTTTATAAACTAAAGCCATACGGTGAAGAGAAATTTAATGGTGCAAGGTTAGCGTTTATTGAGTGCTGCAAGTCTATCGTTCCGAACTGGAAGGACGTAAGCCCAGCAACTACTGACCAGCTTGTAAGGTATTGCGTACAATCCGACAAGTTTAAAGGTGACCTTTCTAAAGGCATTATTTTGATGGGCAACACGGGAGTCGGAAAGACGGTTTACTTAAAAGCACTTAGCTTAATGATGGGCTACACTAATAAGTTTAAGTTTAACATCTTTACGGGCTTCGAGATGGAACGACTTTACCAACTGGACTCGAACCACTCGGACGTTTATCCATTAGAATCTGCACTTCAAAGCAAGATGTTCGGGATAGACGACTTAGGAGAAGAGCATTCTTCCATAAAAAGATACGGTACTGAAATAAACGTAGGCATTGATACACTTACCCAACGTCACCAGCTTTACACAAACAAGGGCTACTTAACTTTTGCAACGAGTAACTTAAACGCTGAGATGATGGCTAAGAAATACGGCAAGAGAATTGAGTCTAGAATGCACGAAATGTTTAATATTATTGGGGTAACTGGTAACGACCTACGGAAATGAACCGAAGCACAATAAATTTACATTTAGGCGATAGTTTGGAAGCAATGAAGTTGATAAAAGACAACGCTTACGACTTGGCTATTGTAGACCCTCCTTATGGGATAGGTGAAGGATTGAAAAGTAGAGGAATGGGAACATCTGCTATGTCTGGGAATTACACAATAAAAGAATGGGATAAAGAAACCCCAACTGCAGACTATTTCAAAGAACTCTTTAGGGTCTCAAAAAACCAAATTATATGGGGAGCTAACTATATGACTGAACACATACCACCAAGTATGGGGTGGGTGTTCTGGGATAAAGATGCTAGTGGTGATTTTTCAGATGGTGAATTAGCTTTTAGTTCTTTTGATAGAGCTTTAAGGAAAATAAAAGTTACTTGGATGGGAATGAGGCAGTACGATATGAAGAACAAAGAAGTTAGAATACACCCCACCCAAAAACCCGTTAAACTCTACGAATGGCTACTAACCAACTACGCCAAAGAAGGGGACAAGATACTCGACACGCACGGAGGTTCGATGTCAATCGCTTTGGCGTGTCACAACCTGAAGTTCGACCTTGACCTTTGGGAACTTGACGAAGATTACCACGCGGCTGGAGTAAAAAGATTTGAGCAACACAAGAAACAACTTCAACTATTCTAAAATGAAAACATACGAAATACTAACCGCTACATTCAGCAAACTAATCAAAGCAATAGACAAGGACTCTGCGAAGATTGCCTTTGAGCAGATGTTTAAGGATGCTGAGATAATTCAGATTAAAGAATACGAATTTATGGGGCAGCGTGACGATTAAATAAAAAATACTATCTTGGTCGCGTGAGAGACAAAGCGGTAATTGATTTAATCGGAGACGAAGAACTCAGGGAACTGGCTCAAAAGATTTGCTCAGTCCCGGACGACCTTATCCAAGAAGTCGCACTTGTTCTAATGGAACTGTCCGAAGAGAAGTGGCAACAAATAAACGAGGGCGGCTATCTTCGTTACTACGTTGTAAGAACTATGCTTAATATGGCGACATCTCCGCGCTCCAGCTTCTCAAAACTTTACAACCTACACAATTACGAGCAGATAGATTACGACCGTGAAGATTACGACGAAGAAAAAGAATCGGATATTCAAATGCTTGAAATGCTTATGGAAGAATTATACTGGTACGACCGTAAAATATTGGAGATGTGGCTTGAAGAAGGTTCTTACAGAAAGGTTTCTGCGAAGGTCGGCATACCTTTTAAGTCGATAGGTAACTCAGTTAAACGAGCATTAGAAACACTAAAGCAGAACTATTATGGAATACATTTGGAACGCCTTGTCCGGGGCAACATTGGCTTACATTTGGATAGAGGTTATTGGGCTGGACATTCTAATCAAGAAGTGGGTGAACATCCACGAACTCACTCGGATTAAACCGTTTGACTGTCGGCTTTGTTTGTCGTTTTGGTTTGGTGCTATGTTTGGAGCAACTGACCCGTTGACGGCTTTGCAGACTGGACTTATTGCGGTGCTAGTTGAGCGTTTAATGTGGAGGTTTGAGATATGAGCAGCAAGATTGTAAAGCTAAACGGTCATAAACTAAAGGCTCAAAGAGTTGTGAGTAAGATTGAATCAATAGTGCGGTCTATTGAACGGCTTGAAAAAATAAAGAGATGCTGATAACATTGATACTTTTAATAGTAATTGCTTACCCGGTGATTCGGTACGTTAAAGAAAAAAAAGAAACTAATAAATAAAAAAGATGGAAAAAGAAAAAGAAGAATTGTTAACTGCAAAATTATTGATAGCCTTTGTGTTAGCTGATATTGAAGTTTTTTTATTGCAAAATGAAGAGCAGACAGATTACAGTAATAAACGCAATTTCACAAGGGAAGAAATTATTAACCAGTTGGAAAGTACGGGAAGCAAACTAATTCGAACATTTATCGAAATGGGCTTACGACTTGACAAGCCTTTAGAATTTGACCAAGATAAGTTACTTATGTACAAGTTGGCTATGAAGGCAGACAAAACATTAAACTAATGCACAAAAAAGACGTTTTGCTATTTATTAAAGAGAGGATAGAAGCACTCAGTAAAATGAAGGCTTCACAATTCGCTGGAAGAATAACACGGGAAGAACAAGCATTGTACCAAGAGGCGTGGTCTTACATCGACCCGAAGGCGAAGGTTTGCTTTAGTTGTGGTCGGAGTCCGCAGATTATGAGCGTGGCACTTCTGAACTATTACGAAGCTAATAAACCAAAGCGAAGGAAGAAGAAATGAAACAGAACGAGCAGCACGAGAACTACGGGCTTTACATTACCCAAAACACTTACACGATGGACTTCTATTGCTTCAGTCGAGACGTGGCAAATGCCTACTGGAGCGGAGAACCTTGTAAGAAATCATCGGGCAAGACATCACAAGAAGCACTTTCAAACTACAAGAATGGATTATATAGCAATAAGTAAAGTTAGACCAAACTCGGACAATCCGAGATACATCAAAGAAGAGAAGTTCAAGAAGCTAGTTCAAAGCCTAAAGGACTTCCCGGAGATGGCTGGAGTTCGACCGATTGTTGTTAATCAAGAGATGATTGTATTGGGTGGCAATATGCGACTCAAGGCAATGCAAGAAGCTGGATGGGCTGAAGTACCCGTTAAGATTGTGGACTGGTCAGAAGAGAAGCAACGGGAGTTTATCATTAAGGATAACGTAGGCTTTGGAGATTGGGACTGGGACGAACTTGCAAATACTTGGGATGCTGAAGAACTGAACGAGTGGGGGCTTGATACTTGGCAACCCGAAGAGGAGACAGAAGAAGAGTTGAAAGCAACCAAAGAAAAAGAGACTTGTCCATATTGCGGAAAGTAACTTAAACAGTGAACTAACAGAGAAGCAATGGCAAACGAAAGAAACCTTAAACCATTCAAGAAAGGCGAAAGCGGAAACCTTGAGGGCAGACCAAAAGGAGCGAGAAGTCGCTCAACTATTGTGCGCGAATGGTTGGAATGTTCCGAGAGCGTGACAAATCCGATAACGGGCAAAAAAGAAAAGCTGATGCAGTCCGACATCATTACACTTGCATTGATTAAGAAGGCTAGAAAAGGCGATGTTCAAGCGTTTAAAGAGTTGATGGATAGTGGATTCGGCAGAACGGTTCAAGAGATTGAGCAGACTATCAACGGTGGCAAGCCTGACAAGGTGGAAATCGTCATACATCGACCTGACAAAACCAAGTGAATTGTCAACCAATAAACTGACGTGAAAATTGAGGGAACTGGAGTATTTGAAGACCTATGGAAAGCCATTAATGATAAATCCATTCGGGGAATTGTGCTGGAGGGTGGAAGCCGCTCCAGTAAAACGTGGTCAATCTGCCAAGCACTCCTCTTACTTGGTACGCAAACACCGCAGAGATTCGCGATTGCAAGGTGGAGAAGGACGTGGATTAAGCCGACAGTCCTTGACACGTTTAAGAAGGTCTTTAAGAGTGTTGAAAGCTGGAACGAGGACTCGTTTAACAAGAGCGAACTAACATACCAGCATTACGGTTCTTCGTTTGAGTTCTACGGGCTTGACGACTCGCAGAAGCTACATGGTATTGAAACCGATTTCTTTTGGCTTAACGAAGCTATTGAGACAAGCAAGGACGACTTCGACCAATTAGAGCAGAGATGCAAGGGTAAGTGGATATTGGACTACAACCCGTCAACCGACGAGCATTGGATATACGACAACGTACTCAAACGAGACGATGTGGTTTTGATTCATTCCACGATGCTCGACAATACCTTTCTCGACCAGCATATAAGAGACAAGATAAACAGTTACCAGCCAACGCCTGAGAATATAGCAAGAGGAACGGCAGACGAATACAAGTACAAGGTCTATGGACTCGGAGAACGCTCAAGAAGAGAAGGCGCCATCTACGAGAACTGGACTGAGACTAAAGACTTTCCTTCCGGGTACAAGTGGAAGGCTTACGGCTTAGACTTTGGATTCACGAATGACCCAACCGCATTGATTGAGGTGCTATTTCAAGAGGGCAAACTTTGGGTAAGGGAACTAATTTACGAGACGGGGTTAACGAACGCAGACATAACTCACAAATGCGGACTGCAAAGAAGCGATGAGATTATAGCGGATAGCGCAGAACCAAAGAGCATTGAGGAGATTAGACGGGCTGGTTTTAGAATTAGACCAGTTGCCAAAGGTGCGGATTCGATACGCTCAGGCATCGACAAGCTAAAGTCGGTGCAGATAATGGTACACCAAGACTCGGTTAATGTTATCCGGGAACTAAGAAACTACGCTTGGAAACGAGATTACAAAACCAACCAAGTAACCAACCAAGCGGAGGACGACAACAACCACGCACTAGATGCCTTGCGCTACGTGGCTATGGAGAAGCTGAAGGCTAACGCTGGGAAGTACACTTTGCGTTAAGACACAAAATAAGAAATTCGCTATTTATTAATAGATGCTTGAAAGACTGAATAAGATATGGCGAATGCAAGAGGCTTACACGGACTATCCGAAAGCCGCAAGCGATAACGCTAAAGCCGCGATAAGATGGGCGGAGAAGAACGGGTGGAAAAGTTGTGGAACTGCCGTAGGAAAGGCAAGAGCCAACCAACTCGCAAAGCGTGAACCGATTAGTTTAGAAACCATTGAGAGAATGGCGGCATTTATCCGACACAAAAGGAACTCCAAAAGGAAACTTGGCGAAGGATGCGGAAGACTTATGTGGTTAGCTTGGGGCGGTGATGCTGGAGTAGAATGGGCAATAAGAAAAGTTAAGCAAATTAAGAATGAAGATTGAACTACCAAACAGTTGGGAGGGCGTAACGATTGAGCAGTTCCAAGCCTTGCAGAAGATACTCGCGGAAAAAGGAGACGAGTACGCAACGAACGTGGCTATTATTAGCATAATGTCAGGCGTACCAGTTGATGAGATTGAAACATACTCTCTAAAGACTTACGCTAAGTGCATGAGGACACTCTCCTTTCTATCTGAGCAACTGCTAGGACAAGTACAGAAGGTCGTGGAATTTGGAGGGCTTAGATACGATGTTATCACAGACGTTTATAAGTTGAACGGAGGGCAGTATATTACCTTGATGCACTTGATGAAAGACCCCGACAAGGTTATCGACCAGCTTAACGAGATAATGGCGGTATTCTTAGTGCCGAAGAAGAAGACTTGGTGGGGTTGGAAGAAACAACCTTACAACTCTGACAAACACAAGGAGGTAGCGGAGGCAATGCTTCAAGCACCTATGACAATTGTACAACCTTTGTCCGCTTTTTTTTTGAGCAGTTATCTAATGTCCGCAAAACATATACTGGAATCTTCGGTGCGGAAAGCGGAGAAGATAAAGAAACAAGCGGAGCGAAAGTTGAGACGTTTGAAACAAAATACGGCTGGCTAAACGTGGTTAACAATCTATCAAATAACGATGCGACAAAGTGGGGTTACTTCTTTGCTCTTCCACTTCGGGAGTTCTTGAACCTTATCTCGTTTCAGAAAGCAAAACAATCTCACGAGTACCATCAACAAAAACAGAATGGCATTCGATAAGTTAATAGATGCTCTTAACAAAATGCGAGAGCAATACGTCCAAGAACTGACGGACTCGCTAACTGAGAAGAACCTTATTTCTTCAGGTAAGTTAGGGGAATCTTTGAAGATTAACGTACAACCAAAAGTTAAGCTATTCGGGCAGATTTACCGTATGCAGATTAATATGGCGGCATACGGGGAGAACGTGGACGAAGGACGAAAGCCGGGTAAAGGTTTGCCAGTCGGAGTTATAGAGGGGTGGCTTAGATACCCTAACACCTTACAGAAGGTAACGGGGCAAGATAAGCAACTTTCAGAATACGAACGTAAGTCTTTAGCGTTTGTTATCAATAGAAGCATAAAGAAGAAAGGAATAAAGCCGAAGAACTGGATTCAACCAGCAGTTGACAAGGTAACGCCTAAGATTGCTGGAGTGGTTGAGGCGGCAATAGCTGAAGATATAGAACTGACATTTGAAGAAATCAAAAGAATTATAGAAGGATAATGGCTATTTATTTAACTCAAGAGCCTGAGCAATACGGTTTAGCTTTCAACGATAACGCTTATGTTATCAAGACTACAAACTTAACTCCGACAGTTAGGTTCAAGATTGATATTCTGCCCGAAACCTACCCATCAGACCCGAAGATTGGAACGGTCAGAGTTTACCCGGTGCAAGGCGAAAGCGGCTCACTTCTTCCGACCTTTGCGGTTAGTGCTTTCTTCGACCCTTCACGCTTCTTGCAGTCGTATCTTGAGGGGGTTGTGGACATAGGAGCAACAAGTACGGAAGGATTCTTTTACGATAACACAAACCACAAAGAATACTACCTTAAAATAACCGAAGAGGACAAAGATGCACAAGGCGTTTATCACGAAAACGAGTCTATCTTCACGGATATTAAAAGCGTTTGGAATGGGGTTAGAAACGAAATAGATTGGTTAGACTTTGATTATACTGATTATCAAATAGACGGCTTCTCAACGGCTCACAAGTTCCTAACGGACTCACCGAGAACGATTAAAATAGATTCATCTCAGCACTACGCTCTTTCATTTATATTGACAGAACGGTTTAGTGCTTACAGTTATGCCATAAAAGCGTATTCGGGTTACAACGCTTCAGGTTCTCTTTTAAACTCAGCTTTAGTAACTAACGACCTATCAACAGACCCGACTTGGGATAAGAAATATTTCCGTATTCCAGTTGGAACGCTTGATATTGTAACGCTTGACGCGGCTAATATGTTACCACTTGCTCCGACCGTATCAATAACACCTTCGACTATTCTAGTAGGTGCTGCTAGTTACACTATTCAGTTAAGGGACAACACGAACGCATTGACGAGCGAGAAGTTCACTTTCAATATAGAACAAGAATGCTCAAAGTACGCTCCAGTCCGGGTAGCGTGGCTTAACCGTTTAGGTGGTTTTGATTCGCACAACTTCAATATGAAGTCGATTGAGAAGACAGACGTAAAAAAGGACAAATACGACCAGCAAACTAACACGCTTGGAATCAATTCTTACGACTACCAAAAGAAGTCAAGGGGAACGACTACTTACAACGTAGAACTAATGGAGAAGGTTACAATCAACTCCAACTACCTAACTGAAGAGGAAAGCGAATGGATGGAGGACTTAGTTACTTCGCCAAACATCTACATTGAAAACGATAGTAACGAGTTTATAGCGGCTAATCTAAACCAGCGAAACATCGTTAAAAAGACAAGCCTAAACGACAAGCTAATGCAATATACTTTCGAGTTAAGCTATTCAATTAAAAACAGAAGACAACGTGGTTGAGGTTAGAATTGAGGGCAAAAGGTTAGATGTATTTGAGGGTTTCGACTTCTCATTTAATTACGGGGTGGCTGACATTCGTAACCCTGAGAAGCGAAGCACGGAATATTCCAAGACGATAAAGTGCCCAGCTACCAAGAACAACGATGCGCTATTCGGACACATTTATGATTTTAACATAAGCAACAATTACGATGCTAACACTTCTAACATTGATGTCAATTTTAACCCTAATAAGAAAGCGGAGGCGCGAGTAATAGCTGACGGGGTGGAGGTTATGGCTGGAGTTGTTCAGCTTCGTAAGATAATCCAAAAGGGACACGCCTACACTTACGAGGTGGTGTTTATTGGTAAGTTGCTCAACATCTTCTCGGTGCTTGGGGACAAAGAACTAAATGGCTTAGACGATAACGGATTTCCTTATATTGACTTTAGCGACCTAGACCACAATTGGGATTTTGGAAGAGTAACTTCCAGTTGGACTAACACGTCAGGATATGTTTATCCGATGCTTGATTATGGAGTAAACGAACCGTTCACTGTTCAAGGTATTAATGCGTGGAGACTAGAACAATTTAGACCAGCTTTGTTTTTATACGAGATACTGGATAGGGTATTTAGCTTCTCTGAATTTTCTTATAGTAGTTCATTCTTAGGCTCGGCATTCTTTAAAAGGTTAATCATTCCGTTTACAAACGAGGGCTTTGTTGTTAGTGACTCCGAGATAGCCCGAAGAGAAACATCTGCAAGTGTTCAAACTACAATAGATGCCAACTCCGAGTTCTACCCAAATTACCCAGTATTCGGTAACTATCAAGACTCGTGGAGGGTTGAGTTTTCCCAATTGGTAGACCCGTTTAACAATTGGTCTAATGTCAATGATGAATATACAGTCCCTCAAGATGGTTACTATGTTTTCAATTCTCAGCTAACGTGGCAAACAGAAAGGATAGCCAACGAACCGTTTCCAGTTATTCCCGTTGCTCCTCTTAATAATATTTATTGGGTTAGGGTAAGGTTCAAGAGATATCAAGCGGCAACTGGGCAAATATCAATGGTATCAGATGTTCAGCATTGGATTCAAGGAGACGGAACTTACACTATCGGAGCAACACACACAGAGACATTTGCTTACTTTCTACCTTCAATCCAATTAGACATAGGAGATAAGATATATATGGAGGTATATGCTTATTCCGTTAATGCGGTTCAATATCAAACCAACATAACGGGAGGCTTTATCCAAGCTGCAACCGATGCAGATGCCGGGCAGATTACTCAAGGTCAAACCATTCCAATGAACGCGCTAGTTCCAAGTATAGGAATGACTGATTTATTACTTTCTGTTATTAAGATGTTCAATTTATATATTGAGGTAGACCCGAACAACGAAAGAAATCTTCTTATTGAAACAAGAGACGACTTTTATGCGGCTGGAAAAACTCAAGATTGGACGTATAAATTAGCAAGGGACAAGGATATAATACTTGAACCAACAAGCGTACTTGTAGACAAGAGATATGAGTACACGTATAAATCAGACGAAGATTACGACAACTCAAAATACGAAGGTAAATACGGAAGAGTTTACGGTGATGTAAGAGTTGAAGTTGATAACGACTTTACGCAATCAGATAAAAAGCTAGAGATTGAGTTTAGCCCGACCGTATTAGTAAATGATAGGGATAGCAATCGAATCATTGGAAGGATATACGCAGAGGACATTCAAGAGGGCATAGAGCAGACCGAGCACAATATTAGAGTTCTTTATTGGGGTGGCTTATTACCTAGTTCTCCGCAATGGGTTTTCAGGTATCAGCAACAACAAGGGCAAAACCAACCATCAATAGCAATTGACACGCTGCAAGATTTCTATCCCTATGCTGGACATTGGGACAACCCATTGACACCGAGCCTTGATATAAACTTCGGAATAACTAGGGAACTTAGATACTCTGCTAATTCATATACTGGAGCGTTGCAAGTAACCAATGCCAACCTATTTAACTTATATCACAGAAATTATTTTCTTGAGATAACCGATAAGGATAGCAAGGTTATGAAGGCACAGTTCTATCTTGAACCAACCGACATAAATAAGCTAGACTTCCGAGACCAAATTGTAATAGACAACGCTTACTGGAGGCTTAACAAAATAATGAATTACAACCCGTTTAACGAGAGTTTAACAAAGGTTGAGTTGATTAACATAAAAGAACCCGTAAGGTTTAGCGAAACACATTCAGAACTTGGTAAAAATGGTGTTATTGAGGACGGTCTTAATAAGGTTAAATTACCTAATGTTAAACAGTTAAAACGCTCAAGTAATATTTTCCCCGATTTTGCTGGTTCTGTTCAAGGTCGCAACAATAGAGTAGGGGAAGGTTCTGTTAAGTTTATAATTCAAGGGGACAATAACGTAGTCGGAGGAGGCACTAAAAACGTAACCATCTTTGGAAATGACAACGAGGTAGATGCTGGGCTTCACAACGTCCAGTTAATAAATAGTAACGGAGTTCACATTCAAGAAAGCAATACCGTTTATGTGAATGGAAAACCTCAAGACAACTTAGAGGTATTAGACGGAGGGGAGGACACGGTAAGGTCTTTATACGGAGGCACAAACATCTTCACGGTTGACGGTGGTAAGGATATAGTTCAGACACAATTTAGCGATAGTGCTATTTATACAATAGAAGGAGGACAAGACTAATGGCAACACAAGACTCACGAATTAAAATAAAGCGGTCAACGGTAAACTCTACCGTTCCAACCGTACCAAGTTCAAGCGACCACACGGACGGCACTTGGATAGCTACGGACATTTACAAAGGCGAACTCTTTTACAACCAAGCGGACGGAGTTCTTTGGACACGAGGAGACTCAGGTATTGAGTGCATTCAAGGTACTGCAAAACTCACCATTGCAACGGCTGACGTTTTAACTTTGAACACTACACCGATTGAGATAGTTGCTGCACCGGGTGCTGGTTATGCCATCGAGGTAATAAGCGCATCAATGAAAATGGTTTACAATTCGGCTACATACGCCACAAACACGGCACTATCTTTAGTTACAAGTACTGCTAATTTGTTCCAATTTCAAACAGAAATAGCACAGACTGCAAACTGCTTTTCAAAGTTTGAAAGCGAAGATGCTGCACCCGATGGCGTTCAATTTGTAGATAATCAAGCACTAACCGTAACCGTAGAAAGTGGCGACCCAACGGCTGGAGATAGTGACATAACTGTTTACGTTACTTACCGAATTATAACGCTATAAGATGGCTACAAAGGTTGCGATAGAGGTAGACGTTAAAGTAGAAGGTGCTGACAAGAATCTAGGAAAGGTCAAGACCGAACTTAAAGGCGTTGAGAAACAAGCAAAGAAATCTACCGACCAAATTAAAGGGGGGTTTGATGCGGCTACAAAACAAGCATCTGCCTTACCCGGACCAGTAGGACGAGCGGCTGGAGCGTTTCAGTCTATGGTCGGAGGGATAAAAAAAGGGATTGTTGCGCTCAAAACTTTACGAGGTGCTTTAATAGCGACTGGTATTGGTGCTTTGGTTGTTGTGGTTGGTTCTTTAATAGCTTACTTCACGGAAACGGAACGAGGAGCGCAAAAACTTAGAATTGCAATGGCGGCAGTTGGTGCGGCTATTGGAGTAGTTAAGGACGTAATGGTCGGACTTGGAGAGTCGTTTGTTCAGTTTTTCAAAGGTGATTTTTCGGGGGCGGTTGATACTCTAAAAAATAGTTTTACTGGATTAGGTGACGAGATTAAAAAGGACGTAGAGGCGGCAATTGCTTTAGAAAGAGCAATGAACAAAGTGAAGGTTCAAGAACGAGAACTTGCAGTCGAAAGAGCAAAGACCCTAAAGGTTGTTGCGGAGGCAAGACTTGCGGCAGAAGACGAAACAAAATCCGCAGAAGAAAGGGTCGCAAAACTAAAAGAGGCGGCTGCACTTGAGGGTGATTTGGCTACAAGAGAACTTGCAAACGAAGAGGAGAAACTTCGTATAATGCAAGAACAAGCGAAGTTAAACGAATCAGACGAGGCAACGCTTCAGGCGGTTGCTGACCAAGAGGCAAAGGTTGCACAAGTCCAACTCTCTTCTTTGAACCTTAACAGAAGATTAAAGACCGAACTTAATAGCCTTGAACGAGAGATTGAAACGGAAAGGCAAAAAAGAGCAACGGACGAACAAAAACGACTTGAGGACGCAAACAAAAAAGAACTTGAAATACTTGAACAACTTAAAGAGTCAAGAATTGCTTTAATTCAAGATGAAGAGGAAAAGAAGGTCGCAGAGGCTCAACTAGCACTTGAAAATAAGTTAGCGCAAATTGAAGGCGATTCTATTGCTGAAGTTGAGTTACGCAAGAACATTGAAGCAATAGCCGACCAAGAAATAGGCGACATAAGGCAAGAGTTTAGAGACAAAGAACTTGCCGCACTTGAAGAACAAGCGAAGAAAAAAAAGGAACTTGAAGATAAGGCGGTTGCCGATGTAAAGAAAGGGGAAGAGGATAAGAAGAAATTAAGAATGGACGGTCTTAATGCTGCTGGTTCTGTTCTTGGAGCAATTGACCAACTTGTTACGGCAAGTGGCAACAACTCAAAAGAGGCGGTCGCGTTACAGAAAACTCTTGCAGTTGCTCAAATTGCTATTGACACGGCAAAGGCTATAGCTGGTGCGATTGCTCAGGCTCAGACCGTAGGTTTTCCGGGTAACATTGCCGCCATTGCTACGGGAGTTGCGGCAGTTATTGCTGGTATTGCTTCGGCAGTAACAACTCTAAATAGTGCGAACGTTGGAGGGGCAAGTGCACCAGCACCACCAGCACCACAAACCGTAAGTGCTCCATCAATACAACAAGCTACTTCAGGAACGACAGAACTAGCGGGGGCAGACCAAGCGCAACTCGCACCAATTCAGGCGTTTGTCGTAGAGACAGAAGTAACTGGAAATCAGAATAACGTAAACCAAATAGAATCACAAGCAAATTTCGGATAATGGAAAAATTACCAGTAATATACCTTACAATTGATGACGACCACGATACGGGTCTAGATGCAATCTCATTAGTTGACCGTCCAGCCATAGAGCGTAACTGGATGGCGTTCAATAAAAAACAAAAGTTTGCTCTAAACGAAGAGAAGAGAATCGTTAGCGGAATTTGTATGACAGCCGACTATCCAATTTACCGAAAGGACGAGGACGAACGGGAGTATTATGTAGTATTTGATGCTGACTCAATTAGGAAGATAGCTTACAAGTTTATGCAAGAAGGCAAGACAAACGCAACCAACTTAGACCACGAGACAGAAGTCGATGGCGTGTTTATGTTTGAGTCTTTTTTAATTGACGATACAAAGCCAACTCCTAAAGGTTTCGACAAAGCACCTAACGGCTCTTGGTTCGTTAGTTACAAAGTTGATAACGATGATGTTTGGGCGCAAGTAAAGGACGGCACGTTTAACGGCTTCAGCGTTGAGGGCGTGTTCAGCGAGTCCCGACAAATGGACGTTGACAAAATGATAATTGAAGAGATTGAGAAGGCTCTTCGTTCCTAAGTGGCACAATCCAAAAGAATTGCTATTTACATAAAAAGCAACCTATGAACATTTCAAAACTAGTGGGGGAAAGACTTCCCGAAATCAAAAAACTATTGTTCAGCGAAACAACCGAAGAGGCTTTCGTTGATGCTAAGTTAATCGATGGAACAATTATTCGTTACGAGTCTTTAGAAATCGGAGCGGCTTTGTCAGTAGTTGGCGAAGATGGCGAGATTGTTGCCGCACCTGACGGACAACACGAACTAGAAAGCGGTGAGGTAGTAAGAACTGAAGAAGGCGTTATCGTTGAAGTTCTTGAGCCTGAAGCTGAAGAGGTTGAAGAAGAAGCAAAAGACGAAGAAAAAGAAGAGGAGATGAGCGCAGAAGTTCCAGCGTTTGATGCAGATGCTTTCAAGTTGGACATTATGAACTCGGTAGCTACTCTTATTCAATCTGAAGTTGAGAAGTTCGCCAAGAATGACAAGGTAAGCGACATTGAAAAAGCGGTTAGTCTTATGACAGACATCGTTGAAAAGATGGCGGCTACTCCAAAGGAAGAACCTTCTAAGAAAGTTGCTAATCCTTTTAATAAAGGAACTGACTACTCAGAACTTGCGGCTAAGATTAGCGCAGTAATGAAAGAATCAAAAAAATAAACTTATAAACTTATAAAACTTTAAAAAATGGCTTTAGATTTAACCGGGCTAACCGCCTATATTGACGAGCAAAACTTCCCGATGGTGACGAAGAGTCTTATCGGAGGAAGAACGGCTTCTATGCTTACACCTCAAATCGGAGTGAAAGGCAAGACAAAAATCAACCTACTTGATGTTGACGTTGTTATGCAAGATGGCTCAGGATGTGCTTGGAATGCTTCAGGTGATGTTGACTTGACTCAACGTGAAATTGATGCAAAGCTAGTAAAAATCAACTTGGAATTTTGTCCAAAAGATTTGAACGCTTATTATTGGAGAACACAGATGCCATCGGGAACGCACCAAGAGGCTTTGCCTTTCGAGGAGCAGTTCGCTAACTACCTTGTTGAGAAAGTTCAAGACGAGATAGAGAAGGTAATTTGGGGCGGTAACTTTGGAGCGGCTGGTAACTTAGGAATGTTTGACGGACTTCTTATCCCAACGGCTTCTTTTACTGATTGCAATGCGGCAACGGGTTCTTTCCCAACACCGCTTACTACTGGTTTGAGCATCTCAAACATCTTAGAAGCAATTGAAAGAATCTACGTTGAAACTCCAAGCGCGGCAGTCGCTCAGTCAGATTTTAAAATCTTTATGGGAACTGATAAATTCAGAACTCTTGCAGCGGCTTTAATGAACGGTAACGGTCTTTCTTCAGCTGGTGGTCAACTTAATAACTACACCTCAGACTTCGACCCACTAAGATTAATCTTTCCGGGAACAAACATTGAAGTAGTTGGAGTTGGTGGTCTTGAAGGCTTCAATGCGGCTTACGGAATGTCAATGGCTAACGCTTTCTTGGGAGTAGATTTATCTTCTGACTCTGAAGCTGGAGGCATCGAAGCGTGGTACTCAAAAGACGACAGAAAATATCGTGTTGCAATAGAGTTCACAATGGGAACGCAATTCGCTTACCCTGACCAAGTTGGTAAAGTAGCAATTTAATTTAACGGGGCGGCTTCGGTCGCCCCTTCACTCTAAAAGAAAAACAAAATGGCATATACTTCTTGTGCATTAACTACGGGTTTCGACCTTGACTGCCGCGATGCAGTTGGCGGAGTGAAGAGCGTTAGATTGGCAAGTCTTGAAGACTACACGGCAATGGTTGCAACGGTTGCATCGGGAGCAATTACGGGGTGGACGACTGCGGCACTTGAGTTCTTTAAATACGACCAACTTAAAGAAACGTCTTCTTTAACGGAAACGATAAACGGTTCTTCACAAAATGGAACTGTTTACTTCACGCCTGAGGTTACTCTTGTACTATCTAAATTGGACGTTACTAAGCGAAACGAAATCAAGGTACTTGCTCAACAAAGACTAGTGGCTATCGTTGAAGGCAATGACGGCTCTTATTGGGTTGCTGGTTACGACAACGGTCTTGAATTGAACACTGGCACTTCAGCAACGGGAACGGCATTTGCTGACCTTAGCGGCTACAGTTTAACGCTTTCGGGAATGGAAAAAGAACCGATGCTTTCAATTGCTCAAGCAGAAGTTGATTTAGTAACAAGTACCGTACAAGCATAATTTAACTATCTTTACACTCTCTTTCGGGAGTTCTTTTCTTAGTTCTGTTTTGAGACCCTTGCCATTCGGTGAGGGTTTCTTTTTTTACAGATGGCACAAAAACAACATTTTGCTATTTACATAAAAAGACACTAATGGCTTCAACAGTAACTGCAGCAACTGCAACCGTTCAAATAGTAGAATCTCTAACGCTGGCGGGAGTTGACCGTTCAGGCGCTCACACTCGCACAATTTCAAACGTGGCAGAGGCAGACCGTAGGGTTATGACGGTGGCGCATTCAGGAGAGATTGACTTAATCGAATTGAACTCAGCTAACGGAAGAGGGAAGTTCGTACGGTCTGCAATTCGTTACATTAGAATCACAAACCTTGACGATACTAACTTTATCCGGGTAAGGTTCAAGAAGAGCGGAGCAGAAACGGCAGACGTTAAAGTTGATGCTGGTGCTACCTTTATGCTTTCTACTGGTTCAATGGATGTTGATGCAACCGCAAGTGCGTTTAGTGCATTTGTTGACATTGACGACATTAGCGCACAAGCTGACACGGCAGACGTAGACGTTGAATTTGTTGTCTTTGCAGTTTGATTAATATAGAACGAAATAGCCCGAACGAGATAGCGTTAACCTTGAAAGAAAGGGGGACGGCTACTTACTACTTGTTCAAATTCCAAAGCGATAACACCGAAGCGGTGAAGTATTGCATTGCAACTGACTCTAGTGCTTTCCCGAATAGATACAATAGGTTTACGATAACAGAACAAACAAGCCCCGACAACTTAAACGCTCAAGTAGAAATGACCACCGAAGGACAATGGCGTTACTATGTTTACGCTAACGTCTCAAGTTCTAACCTAGACCCTACGGGATTGGTTGAATTAGAAAGCGGCATTGTAAAGGTTACGGGAACAACCACACCAGTTACAAGCTACTCAGGCGGTAACTCTAATTATGTAGTGTATGGCTCTTAAAGTTTTAAATTTCGGTACTCAGAAAGTGCCAACATTCAAGGAGGCAAGGGGCAAAGATTGGATTCTATTCGGAGACGAAGGCGAATACAAGAACCGTTACCCGGAATACTTGCTTGACCTTTACAGAAGGAGCGCAAAGAACCACGCTATAATCAACTCTAAAAAGGATTATGTAGTTGGTCAAGGTTGGGCGGTTAACGCTGAAGGATTGGACACGTTAGGACTTAGTCAGCC
>Ga0209307_1000429_pt1 | contig 29640 bp, 26 predicted proteins | sample COGITO_mtgs_1105_FD_185519 | JGI IMG/M metagenome (GOLD analysis project Ga0209307, IMG submission 185519) | Pelagic marine microbial communities from North Sea - COGITO_mtgs_110530 (SPAdes) (version 2) | ecosystem: Environmental > Aquatic > Marine > Epipelagic ... | reverse complement strand
ATCCCCGTCGAGCATTGCGCTTCACGACTGGCAACCTGCCCCCGGAGAATCATGGGCTTTTGTCTTTGGAAATGAAGTCCGTGGCGTGGAAGGTGAAACGATTGAACAGTGCGACACCACCATCGAAATTCCACAATTCGGCGCCAAACAGAGCCTGAATGTGAGCGTTTGCGGAGGCATCCTGTTATGGGAAGCCGCCCGGAAAATGCAATTTCCCTACTGAGGGTGCTGCGGCAGGGTCAATCGGCGAGGGTGCCGGTCAATTCAATGCCCATCCAGCGCTCCAGTGCATCCCGGATGCTTTCCTTCTGAGCCTCGGTCATATTGCGAATCCTCGCAGTACCGTGGCTCTCTCCCTCGAGAAAGAAATAAAGGGCATCGCGGTCATTATTGGGCGGCATCGCCGTTGCACTCCACGTATCGAGCGCTCCATTGACGTATATGATCTCGTCGCCTTGTGAATCAATCCAATCGTAAACGGATTGGGCCAACGCACCTCCATCATATTCCACGGCCATGCGATTGGGCGTGAAAATCGCCGAAGGGTTGGCATCGGTTCCAAGCGCCCGCAAGGACGCTTTGAACGGTTCTACTTCATACCCATAATATCCAAACTCCGCTGCGCACTGGTAATAATGCGAGGCGTAATTTACCATCCCGTCATCCGAAAAGAAGCCCAAACCGCTGATTTCCAGGAAATGATCCAGAATGACTTCCAGAGACGCGTTTGCCTTTGGCAATTCATCACAATCCGCTCCCCACTGCCAAAATGAAAATGGATACTCCAAAACGGCATATTCAAATGCTTCTTCGAGGGTTAGATAGTCGAACCGATATTCGGCTCCTTTGGCGTGCCATTTCAATCGCAACAAACTCGCGTCATACTCGTCTAAAATACGTCGTTGAATGTCCTGGATCCGTCGCCGGCACTTCCCACTGCCCACTTCATCCAGAAATGCATAAATCCGCTCATCCTCCAAGGAAAGATTGATCGGAGCGACATAAGGAACGCTCGCCACCACATCCTCTGGAAAAAAATAGCGGTAGTAAAGGGTCGTTTGTCCGCCTTTGCTAATGCCCGAAGCGACCCAAGGTGATGGGTATAGCGTTCCCAGCATCGTTCGAATCCGATGCAAATCACGCGTTGCTTGTCGAATATTCAAGTAGCGGTAGTCCATGGAATCCGGCACGCTTTCTCCATAATATCGATGCTCGACGATGACTTGATTCGCTCCAATTGCCTTGGCCAATTCTGTTTCATAATTGCGCCCTCGGTCGTATCCCTCGGTCACGAGCACAACCGGCAGTTCCGCATCGCGATGGGACAAGTAAACCCGCTGATAGAACCAACCTTTTTCGGGATGGTCGTGGTCCAACGGTTGACGAATTTTCAAATTCCACGCTCCTGTGAAGCTCGCAGGCTGAAAGTCAGACCGTTCAAATCGAACGTCGGTCAAATCAAATAGGTATGCCTCCACCGCTGTAGCATCCATCGCCTGCGCATGCAACTGACGAACCGAAGATGACAGACCCAGCAACATGACAAGCAGGAAAGCGGAAGGAAGGACCGAAAGATTGATATTCATGCCCCTAAAGTAGCACCCATCCTATTGAACAAAAAAAGAGCCCCGTATCCGAGGCTCTTTTCAATGCTTTCTTTTCGGTGGGCTTACATGCCCATCTCTCCGCGCATGTCCCGGAATTCGAGATCACGCTCAGCTTTTGCTCGCATGCTTGGATCTTTCGCCAGAGCTTCCGCAAGGTACTTCTTCGCTCCTGCAGCGTCCTTGAGGCGCGCACAGGCAATCGCCATTACGTAGCTCGCAGCGGCACTATCATCGTTGGCGTTTTCCAACGTCTTCTTCGCTGCTGAGGCATCGCCATTCAGCATTTTCGCCAAGGCTACATTTACCGTGCTCTCACGTCCCATATTGGAAATTGCAGAAGGGTAATCGCCCTTTTGGATGAGGATAATTCCTTTGTTGTATCCAACCTCTGGACCTGCTCCAGAAGCTTCATTGAGCAAGGCCATCGCATCGTCGATGTTTCCGTCCTTCCGCGTGATGGCTGCCACGTTATTGAGAACGGCCTTGTTTCGCTTGAGCTCCAGTGCTGCGCTGAACAATTCCCATGCTTGATTCATTCGTCCCATTTGGGCCAAACACCAGCCGGCATTGTTGTGACCTCGGAAATCACCCGCATGCACACGCGCGGTGGCCTGGTATACGGTCAGCTTCTCATTCATATCATCGAACAAGGTGGCTGCATAAAGCAATTCTTCCACCGTCAATGCGTCAGCATTGTTCATGCTCAAGTCCATCAATTCCTCATCGGTGTACCCTTCTACATCGTAGGCGACAGACATTTGGGACCGGCGCAATTGTGGCAGAATGTCCTTCTCAATTTCCTTGTATGTCTTCGCGATGTTACGAATCTCTTCTTCGCGTTTGTTCTTGTCGCTGTACATCTCCAAAACGCGCAAGATCAAATTTTTGTCTTCAATTGAGGAAGCGCTCATCAGGGATTTGAACCCTTTCCAATCCTCCCCTTTGGGAACCAAAGTGAAGAATGCTTCGTCCGCTGTCATTTTTTTGCGCTTCATTTCGCGGGTCAGAGCTTTCGCTGCTGATGACGCACGGTCAGAGGCTAAATCTTCGTTCAACGTGATCTCCCCTTCTGGTGAGGCATATGCTTCAATGGCCGTGCCGGTTAGGGATACACTATCCGCGTCGTTGGCGAGGGCGATGAGTTCCTTCAATGCCTTCCAATCGTCGTCGCGCAATTCACCGGAACGCACGGTAGAAGAGCTCTTGGCATAATTGACCGTTGCTTCTTCTGTGTAGCTCAACACACGCTTAAAATTGTCCTTTGCGAGGATGAAGCGGTCATCTGACTGCACCATGAGGGGGGTGGTGATTACACCCGCACCGATCACGATTGGATCAAAATCCACCGTCTTGCTTCCCTTGGTCCCAGAAATGCGAACCGTTAATTCTCCTGCATCCTCCATGGCCGGATCAAACGGAACAGAAGCTTCATAGGTAAAGGCTTTTCCATTTTCGAATGGAATCACCTTGTAATTGCCCGCGGCTTCTTCCCCTTGGAATCCCTGCGTATCGAAGGAAGCGCTCCCGCCATCCCATGTGAGGACCGGCGTTGCCTCGATACTTACTTTCTTTGCAAAGTACTTCGGCGGAAATTTTCCTTCTATTTTCAATTCCACCTGATCGCCTCGCAAAATGAGTGGCTCCGGTGATGATTCTAGGCCCAAGGCCTCCTTTTCCTTGTCCATGCTGCCTAATCCGGCGCATCCCGCAAAGAAAATCAGGGAAGTAATAATAGCCACTGCGGGCAACTTCCAGGTGTTTACGTTACTCTTCATACTGTATGTTGTGAATCTTCAAATTCTTGACAAAACTACACAATCCGGGGACACCCTCAGCTATTGACAACGCCCATTGATGAGAACTTCCTAATTCGGCGTTCCACACGCTTGTCCGCGTGCATGGGAATCAACTTTGAAAGGTGCTTTTTTATTTCTTTTTTGACCTGCTTGTACATCGCCTCCGGATCGGCATGTGCACCCCCTAAAGGTTCAGGAATGATGCCATCTACGAGTCCCAATGACTGCATGTTTTCACTGGTCAAATTTAAGGCTTCGGCTGCTTCCATCTTGTGTTCCCAATTCCGCCAGAGGATGGAAGAACACGATTCGGGACTGATTACGCTGTACCAGGTGTTTTCCAGCATCAGCACGCGGTCTCCGATTCCTATGCCCAATGCTCCTCCTGAGGCACCCTCTCCGATGATGATGCAAATCACCGGCACCTTCAATTGACACATCTCAATCAAGTTTCGTGCAATCGCTTCTCCCTGACCTCGCTCTTCGGCCTCCAAGCCGGGATAGGCACCAGGTGTATCAATCAAAGTCACAATGGGACGATTGAATTTCTCTGCGAGCTTCATGAGGCGCAAAGCTTTGCGATAGCCCTCCGGATTCGCCATTCCAAAGTTGCGGTATTGCCGCATCTTGGTGTTCACCCCCTTTTGTTGGCCAATGAACATCACACTTTGATCATCGATGAAACCGAATCCTCCGACCATGGCTTTATCATCCTTGACCGTGCGGTCTCCGTGCAATTCCATAAAGCGTCCGTCCGTTATCGCATCGATGTAATTCAAGGTGTATGGCCGGTCGGGGTGGCGGCTGACCTGCACACGCTGCCATGGGGTTAGATCCGAATAGATATTGGCTGTCACTTCTCGGATCTTGGATTCGAGGTCCTCGACCAGATTGGCCATATCGACGTCGCTTGTTTCCTGCAACTCTCGTGCTTGGGTCAGTTGCTCGCGCAACTGTAGAATCGGTTCTTCGAAATCGAGGTAATTCATGCGTTATCTCTTTTCAGTGGCAAATATGCAACAACTTTTCACGGCAAACCGCCATCCTTCAGGACTTTGCCAACAATTCACTCACCATGGATCGGATTGCCTTTCCCCGGTGGCTTCGTTCATTTTTAGCGGCAGCTGACATTTCGGCGAATGTAACGGTCTCCCCTTCCGGAGAAAAAACAGGATCGTAACCAAATCCTTCGGCCCCACTTTGTTTCCGAACGATGCTTCCTTCACAGACCCCTTCTATGTATTCCACCAGTCCCCCTCGAATGAGACAGATCACGGTGCGAAAGCGCGCGGTACGATCCTCCCCATCCGTATCCGCTAACGCCCCAAGCAATTTGGACATATTCGCCTGTGCATCCGCATTTTCTCCCGCATAACGAGCCGTTCGCACCCCAGGCGCCCCCGCCAGCGCATCGACCTCCAAACCTGTATCATCCGCAAAGCAGTCCAACCCATACTCGCGATGCACATGCTGCGCCTTGAGGAAAGCATTGCCCTTGAGGTCCGTTGCCGTCTCAGGAATCTCCTCGTGGCACCCGATGTCGGAGAGCGTCTGGATGCGGTATGCGCCGCTCAACATATTCTGGACTTCGCGAGCCTTGTTGGCATTGTGCGTTGCAAAAACAAGCACCGGCAATTCGGTGGAATCGGATTCATTCATGGCAGCGAAATTAAACACGGATCAAGGCCTGAGCCATTTTCCAGACCCGGTTTGTTTGAGCTCCTTCCATTCGATGCGTTTTGGGGAATGATGAGGAGGCAAATGGCGTTTGGCCCATGCAGTCCATTCCGCTTCCAATTGAGAAGCATTTGCGGGTGGTGCCGTCGCGTGCACGCGCAGGACCAGTTGCGTGCCCCAAGTGGCATGGTACTCGCCATAGACTTTGAAGGGCCCCGTTATCAGTGAAGCAAGTGCCCTTTCAATTTGTGCGGGATGAATCTTGATTCCGCCTGAGTTGATCACATCATCCCGTCGGCCCAACCATTCGAACGCATTGGCCCCGATCACTTTCACGGCATCATTTGTTTTCAAATGCTTCCCATTGGGAAAGACAATTTCCAACACCGAGTCCTCCGTTTGCACCACTTCAAAGCCTTCTAAGCATTGAAAGGCAGCTTCTTGAATGGGTGCCAATTGACGCACGGCAAAGTGACTAATCGTCTCGGTCATTCCGAACGATTCAAAAACCTTTGGACCCACTGGCATCTGTTGAATAAGGGAATCATCAACTGCACTTCCACCGAGCAAAACCGTTCCTAGTTGCTCCCAAGCCTTGGGTCGATGCTCAACAAGCGCGGCGGCCTGCGCTGGAGTCATGGCTATAAAGTCGCACGGGACAACCCCTTCGGGAAGCGCGCCGGGGCGTTCTATTTTGATGTCCCATCCTCCCACCAGTGCGCGGATGAGCATCATCTTTCCACCAATAAAGCGCGCGGGCAAGACCAAAACCGCTTGGGTTCCTGGAAGCAGCTTAAAAAAACGGATGGTCCGTTCGGCGCTTTCAACCATGTCTTTTTTGGCGTGTACGATGGGCTTGGGTGCGCCTGTAGAACCCGAAGTCAATGAAGTCATTTCAGCTCCTTCTGACCACCAATCTGTGAGCACTTGTACGACCTCTCGCTCCCATGCTTGCGTGCACGATTCCTTGAGCGATGTCAGCTTGTCTTTTTGCAATGGCCACCACTGACCAGCGATATGTATTCGCGGCCTCATGAAACCGAACGGACTTCAGGTGCTTCCCAATTTTGGACGCCGCGAGTGCTTAAATAGCCCTCGCTCACTTCCAAAGGAGCTGGTATGTTATTGGTGAACAAGCCACCGGTTCCCAGCCCTTGCGGCAACAATGGCGCATGCGATTGAATGCCGTTGGCCGTCCATTGTGCAATTGCGTTCAATCCCATATTGGTCTCCAATGCTGAAGTAACCCACCAGCCCATGTCCCGCTGTTCCGCTTGTTGAATCCAATGCTGCGATGCCGCGAAACCGCCCAAAAGGCTTGGTTTTAGCACCAAAAAATCAGGGTCGATCGCATCGAGTAAAGCTCCCTGCGCTTCCACAGGAACGCCAATCAAAGACTCATCCAAAGCGATAGGAACTGGACTCACCTTGCAGAGTTCTGCCAATCCACGTTTGTCGCTTGGATGAAGCGGTTGTTCAATGCTGTGCAAGCCAATCTCAGCCAGCGACTCCAATTTCTTGAGCGGAGTCCAACCTGATTCCGGCTGCGAGAAGGCGCCATTGGCATCGACTCGAAAGGTCACTTCGGGTGCGATCGCGCGCAAGGCGCGCATCCATTCCAATTCTTGTTCGAACGGCATGCTACCCACTTTGGCCTTCAGGGTTTTAAAACCAGACTTGAGCAAGGTTGCTGCTTGATCCAATAATCCCTTAGGATCATCCATCCACATCAAGCCATTGATTTCAATTCGGGATTGCCCTTGTGCAAAAGAACCATCGAATGGGACAAAGGACTGTCGGGTTTTCAAATCGGCTAAGGCCATTTCAATGGCAAAGCGCAGGGCGGGCAAGGCGAGCGGAACCTCTTCGAACACCACCTCACGCCGTTGCTGAATGTCAAGCAGGTGGGCTTCGATTTCAGCAGGCTCGTCCATGCTTAATCCTGGAATGATGCTGCATTCCCCCCAACCGCATGCACCGGTGACGTCTCGCAATCGAATGAGCCAAGACGGCTTGGTCAACAAGGTGCCTCGGGAGGTCTTGGCAGGCTTCTTGAATTTCATTTCAAAACGAACCCATTGCACATCGATGCCTGCCTTTCTCATGACACAGCGAGTCCCGTTTGTGCCATGAGCAGGAATAAAGCGGCTACGGCCGATGAAAGCGCAACGCGCTTCAATTCAGGATCCAAATCCTCTGGGCTTGAAACGTTGAACACCCGAAAGACGTGTGCCAGATGCACCGCATTCAACACAGCAATCCACCCCATGCCCCGCCATTCTCCGGGATGCAAAACCAACGCGTACAACCACCAGGAGCACCATCCCACAGCAAACAAGATGAGGTGGTATCGCCTGGCCCACGTCAAACCGTTGCGCACCACAAGGGTGTTTTTTCCCGCAATGGCGTCCGAGGCATGATCCCGCATATTGTTCAAATTCAAGACTGCGACGGACATCGTTCCTGACCAAGTTGCCGGCAACAGCCACTCGTAGTTCCATTGATGGGAAAGCAATGCAGCGGTGCCCAACACCCCAATCCAACCAAAAAACAAAAAAACCATGGCGTCTCCATGCCCTTTGTAACCGTATGGACTCTTGCCTGCTGTGTAGCGAAATGCGGCAGCGATGGCCGCAACGCCGAGCACCAAGAAAAGCAACGCTGGCAGTAGAAGTCCCGCTTCGAAAAAGGCCAGGGACAAGGCAACAAGACCACTCAGAAAGGCCAAAACCGCGATTCCAAGGACCGCCTTTTTCATGGCCACAGGCGTAATTCTGCCTGAAGCAACGGCCCGATCCTGGCGACTCGAATCATCCGCTCCGTTTTCAAAGTCCCCCCAGTCGTTCGCCCAATTGGACAGAATCTGCAATAAAATGACCGTGACTAAAATGGAAGAAAAAACCACCCAGAATTGGGTTCTGAGCAATTCGGATTGCTGGACGTACCCATGGCTGACCGCCGCCCCGACTAAGACGCATGACGCTGCCAAGGGCAGCGTGCGCAAACGAGAAGCTTGTATCCAATCCCGAACCGCCATGACCCGTGATCAAGGAAATTTTGGGAACTTCTGAAAATCAGGATCGCGCTTCTCAAGGAATGCATTTTTGCCCTCCTGCGCCTCTTCCATCAAATAGTACATCAACGTCGCATCTCCGGCAAATTCCATGAGTCCGCGTTGACCATCGAGTTCTGCATTCAATCCCCGTTTGATCATTCGCAACGCGAATGGTGAACGCTTCAACATGGTTGCACACCACTTCATTGTGGTGTTTTCGAGCTCTGCCAGCGGCACGACGGTATTGACCATTCCCATCTGTTCGGCCTCCGCTGCGGAATACTGCTCACAAAGGAACCAAATTTCGCGTGCCTTTTTTTGGCCGACGTGGCGAGCGAGGTAGCTCGAACCAAACCCCGCATCAAAGCTGCCAACCTTGGGACCCGTTTGACCGAAAATGGCATTCTCCGAAGCGATGGTCAAGTCACACACGACATGCAGAACATGGCCACCACCGATGGCATATCCGTTGACCATGGCCACAACGGGCTTGGGCAATGCGCGAATTTCCTTGTGCAAATCAAGCACGTTGAGCCGAGGCACGCCGTCACCTCCAATATAACCGCCAACGCCTTTGACATTTTGATCGCCGCCGCTGCAAAAGGCTTTTTCTCCCTCACCGGTCAGAACGACGACTCCTATGTCCGTTCGCTCGCGGCAGATGTTCATTGCATCCAGCATTTCGATGTTGGTCTCCGGTCGGAATGCATTGTAAACCTGAGGGCGGTTGATGGTGATTTTGGCCACCTGATCACAGTATTCAAATCGAATGTCCTCGTATTCCTTAATGGATTCCCAAATTCTCTGCGCCATGTTCTTTTGAATTCTAAGTTGAACTACGTTTTCATTTTGAAGCCCCCCCCGCTCGGAGCGCTTGGAGAAAGCCTGCCGAATCTTTGCCGCTTGTTTTCAATTCTAACAAGGATGGGCCCGCGATGTTGCACCACAAAGGAAATGATTCTTCAAATTCACTCCAATTTTTAGCGGAGCCATAGGCGAGCCCAAGCTGAAGGGCGCTTCCCTTCATGTTTTCCGCAAAAGGTGCTTCGAAATATTGCTCCAGTACCTCCTCTTTTTCCGGCCCGTCGATCCAACGGAAAATATTCCCTCCACCGTTATTGATGACAATCACCTTGAGGTTCGCGGGCTTTGGCTCCACAGCGAGTCCATTCGCATCATACAACCAAGCCGCGTCTCCCGTCAGCAAAACAACCGGTCGATTGGGATTGGCCAAGGCATCCCCTACTGCCGTGCTCAAGCAACCGTCAATGCCGGCAGCTCCTCGGTTGGCGTGCAAGGCGCGATCTCCCCAATCGAACCATTGGGCATAGCGCGCCGATGTAGAATTGGCAAAATGCACCGAAGTTTTATCATCAAGTGCCACAGAAAGCCGGTGGTAAATGTGCCAATCGGTCCATTGGTTCGGCCACTCCGCCGCCATTTTGGCAACGCTTGCCGCCCGCCGATCAGCCGCTACATTCCATTGGCCTGCATGCGCATTGAATCCGGGCATCGCCTGCACAAGTTGCGCCAGCCCTCTGGCAGCCGAAATATTCCACGATCCGACTTTTGCATTGAACATGTCCCAATCGTGCACTTCATTTCCGATGTGCCAATGCGGTGCTTTCCAATCAACCAATTGCGCCCGCCACTTCTTGTCCATTGGAGGAAGACCACAGGTAATGATTGCATCGGGCTGAAAGTCATCCCCGTCTTTCTCATTCCAAGCATTGAGCATCGCCGACGCAGACGTTTCTGCATTCATCGAAGGAATTGGACCGAAGGCATTGGCAAAAACAGCGGCCCGCTCCATCAAAGCGGACAACGATTCATCCGAGCGCAAAAATGCGGGAACAGCTCCCAGTAAGACCAATACTTTCGGATCATGGCAACTCAGTTGATCAACCAGCTCTTCAGGCATGGCCTGGTCCGCTTCAACCGCCGCGTTGACTTCAACTAATGCCTTTGCCGAATTTTCAGTCATGCCATAAAGCGGTTCATCAAAGGGCACATTGACATGAACCGGGCCGCGCTGGGCTTGAAGCCAAGCTTCAGTGGCCGCTCCGCGCAATTCCGCCGGTGACATGACCTGCTCGTCCAATTCAAGTGAACAGACGACATGGGATTCAAACGCATGCGATTGGACCACCATTTGACCCGGCCCCATGTGCCGCTTGGAAATTGGACGATCCGCCGTGACGCTGATCAAGGGCACCCCCATATAAAACGCCTCCGCCATTGCCGAGCCGTGGTTGAGCGCAGCGGTCCCCGAAGTGGTAATCGCACAGGCCGGCAATCCCGATTGCAACGCCATCCCGAGCGCGATGTGCGCCGCGCTACGCTCGTCGAGGGCCACCGTGATTTCCAACCCCAACGCATCCGCTGCGAGCACGAGCGGAGCACTTCGTGAACCTGGGGAAACGACCATGCGTTTCAACCCCAATGATTGCCAGGTAGAAATAAGCTCATGGGCTCCTGGATGATCCGTCGTCCTCATGGCGCGAAAATAAGGCGGTTTGGAACGGTTAACGATTCAAGGTGGTGCGAATCGTTTCAATTTTTGCCCGTGTCTCCTCCCATTCTTCCCATGCATCAGAGCCGCTTACAATTCCACCGCCGGCAAACAAGCGGAATCCGTCCGAAAAACAGGCCATGCAACGCAAATTGACATAAAAAATGGATGTGTCCGCCTCGCTCCACCCCAGAAAACCCGTGTAATATTCACGCTCCTCGCGTTCATGGTCAGCAATGAATTTCAAGGCCGTTACTCGCGGTGTTCCGCCAACGGCTGGGGTCGGATGCAGCTCTTGCAACCACGTGGATTCGTCCGCTTTCGAGGAGAATAAAATTTGGGATTCCAAGTGTTTGATGGATCCATAATTGCGGTCTTGCGCGCTACGCTGATCGACGTTCGTTGCTCCTGCCGCTTTGAGACGACCTGTGATAAAATCCGTCACCATCTCTTGCTCCCGATACTCCTTTTCCGTCCAAGAGGCGTTTAAGTCCAATTTTGTACCCGCCAAGGAAACCGTCTCAAAGGCATCGCCCGTGCGCTTGAGCAAAAGTTCGGGCGATGCGCCAAGCCAGACGCCCGCCTCTGGATGTGCGAGCAGGTACACCATCGCATCCGGATACATCTGGCATTTCGATTCGAATACCGCTTCAGGACCGAGCGATGTGGTCCAAAATTCCGAACGACTGAGAACCACTTTTTCCAATTCACCCCGATCTATGGCGGCCAAGGCCGCATCCACCGCCTCAATGTGATTGGCCTGCATTGATCCCTTTTTGGTAGGTGAATCCTGCAAATGCAACGTACCCTTTTGAGGAGACGAAACACGGCGTTTGTTGCCACGGATCCTTAGTTGAGGAGCGCCTGGTGACGGAGTGAACGGAGAAAATTGAAATTCCGTTTCGCCTTCATCGTCGGCCTCCAACGTCCAGATTTCATCCGCAGCCGAACCGGGCATTTTCCACCACAATCGAAACGCACTGGAAGCTTTACTCATCCTTCTTTCTCAGCAGACGCTGAGTCATTCTTTTGGGGGTGAGCGATGATCATCACCGTCAGTCGACTCGTACAAACCAATCGCTCCTTGTCATCTTTAATCTCAATGGTCCAAACGTGCATCTTCCCTCCACGGTGAATCAGGTTCGCCTCGCCATGCACCCATCCTGACCGGACCCCGCGTAAGTGGTTCGCATTGACCTCAACGCCAACCGCGGCCTTGCCTTGATCAGCGACTAGAAAATGTGAGCCTACTGAACCGAGCGTTTCCGCTAAAACCACGCTCGCTCCGCCATGAAGCAAACCATACGGCTGATGGGTTCTCGCATCTACAGGCATTCGTCCGGTGACCCGCTCTGCCTCAACGGTGAGCACTTCCAAACCAATGGCGTCTGCAATTGTTGGTACTTCGTTCAGATTTTCCTTCTCCATGAAATCATTTTCGTCCGAAATTTACGCCATGCACGACTCATCTCCACCTCAACCGCGAATCCTATTGGCGGAAGACGACCTGACATTGCGCCGAACAGTCAAACTCAATTTTGAACGAGAAGGTTGGTTTGTCATCGAAGCAGAAAACGGAAAAGAAGCACTGCAACTGGCAAAGGAGAATCACATCGACGCTGCTGTGCTCGATGTCATGATGCCCAAGATGGATGGCCTTGAAGTTTGCCAGGCACTACGCGTGGAAGGTTCCGATTTGCCGGTGTTATTCCTGACGGCCAAGAACGAAGGCACAGATCGTGTCGAGGGATTAAAGGCCGGCGGGGATGATTACCTTGGCAAACCGTTCCACTTGGAAGAACTGTTGTTACGTGTAAAGCGTTTGGTTCGCCTCAATGGACCGGCTTCTGAGTCCGTAGCGTCTGTTTACCGTTTCGGAACGGAATGTTCCATCGACTTTGACGCCTATCAGATCACCACACGGGACGGAGAAATCAAGCGTATCACCAAGCGGGAGGCGAGCTTGCTCAGGCTCCTCATCTCGCGTGCGAACCAAGTGGTCAGCCGGGAGGAAATCCTCAAAATTGTCTGGGGCTATTCAGCCCTTCCCAAAACAAGGACCATTGACAACTTCATCGTTGCGTTTCGGAAATACTTTGAATCCAATCCCAAAAAGCCGGAACACTTCACTTCCGTGCGCGGCGTTGGCTACCGATTTCTTGTTGACTAAAAAAAAAATAACTCCAAAAGGCAACCCTTGATGTTTATCCTCGTCTTAAAGGCATAACACGGTCTGAGAATACTGTGTTGGTTTCAATTTCTTGCAGGTTATGAAGAGGGACTCGAAGGAGTTCCTCTTTTTCTTTTTAGTCGATTTTACTGCATTTGCAGCCGCGACGCCTTCACCGCAGCGAAGCTCATTTTACTTTCACGTAGACCACCGATTTCGTCTCAAAAAATGGGGAATCGAACCACTGCGCGATGGGGATTACCTCCGTGGTTTGCACCACTTCACCCAATTCTTCTTTCAAATCACCTCCTTTCAAGGCCAAAACGCCATTGGGCCAAGGATTCAAAGACCTGCCGCTAATCTTATTGACGACCCATGGCAAAAAACGATCCAGTCGGGTGACCGCGCGGCTCACAATGAAATCAAATTGACCGGAAATTTCTTCGGCACGTCCATGGTGCATGGTGACATTTTTAAGGCCGAGTGCTTGAACCACCGCACGGACAACTTTCATTTTCTTGCCAATGCTGTCGCACAAAGTAAATTCGACATCCGGGCAGGCAATTGCGAGCGGTATGCCCGGAAAACCTCCGCCGGTCCCCACATCCAATACACGGCTGCCAGGGGCAAATCGCATGGCATTGAAAATCGCCAGGCTGTGCAGGACGTGCCTTTCCTCAAACGAATCCATGTCCTTTCTCGAAATAACGTTGATGGCCGAATTCCACTCTTCGTAGAGCGGCCGCAATCGGCTGAGTTGTTCTTGGGCCTCTTCCGGCAAGTCGGGCACAAGTTGGGCGTAGTCCATCATCAGATGGTCTCCCGTACACCGCCCAAAACACGCTCTAAAATGTCCCTTGCTCGGAACAATTGTGCTTTGACGGTGCCCAAAGGCAATCCGAGCTCGTCAGAAATTTCATCGTAGCTCTTCTCTTCGAAATATCGCATTTCAACCAAGCGACGGTACTTCGGCTTCAATTCACCAACTACATCGTGCATGCGCTCTTTCCGTTCTTTTTTCTCGAGGGATTCAAAGGGATCTAAACCACCATCGGCCACATGAATTTCCATGGAATCGCCGTCCTCATTCCGAAACCCTTGGTCCAACGAAAGTGCCTTGATGCGTTTCTTGCGAATGAAATCAATGGTGTGATTCGAGCCGATCTTGAAGAGCCAAGTGGAGAACGCGTAAGCAGGTGTGTACTGCTCAAGGCGTTGAAACGCCTTGCTGAAGGTCTCAATGGTCAAATCATCTGCATCGTCCGAACTGAATACCATCTTGTTGATCATGTGAAAGATCGAGTCGCGGTAGCGCTGCATGAGTTCTGCATACGCTTTTTCATCCTTTTCCTTGGTAGCACGCAAAACCAGCGCATAGTCATAGCGGGCTTTGTCAGACAAATTTGGGTTCACATCCATGGGCATGAAATGGGCGGTCAAACAGTTGGTGAGTCGCCGCAACTGCTTACCACTGATCCCGGGAAGGAATGACGGCCATGGTGATGGCCATCATCCAAGTCCAGCCGGTTCCGAACGGTTGAAGCCAACCGTAATGGGACCAATGATCAGGGGCTTGGCACGCTTTGGCGATTGACCGAAAGGTAAGGACCGCAGCGAGCCATGCAGACCCCAGTCCGAAACCGAGTATCCATAGAACAATGTGCAAAACCCAACCCTGTGATCCGCTAGTGAGCGCCAAAGTTCCAAACGCCAGCCAAAGCAGTGTCAAAAGCTGCGGAAACAACAGGCGCAACCGATCCATTCGCGCATAACGCGGGGCCGTCGACCAATGCCTGCGCTTTTGATTCACCCATCGCATGGAAGTCTGGGGAAGTCCAGAATCCACCTGTGCCTCGCGATCGATGAGCGTGCGGACCCGGCAATCGGTCAAAGCCACCAACCGCTGAACCGCTAAATCATCGTCGCCAGATGCGAGGTCTTGATGTGCTTCAAAACCCGGATGCACCGCTGCACGCATGGCCATGTTTCGCCCTACTCCCATGTATGGACTTCCAAGCTCAGCCCAGCCTGCATAGCTTCTGGCAATCCGCAACGCATCCCATGCTTGCAACGCCCCGAGCATACCGGAGCCGCGCTCTGTTCGCGGCAAACTCAGGCCTAGGATCAAATCTTCCCCGCATTCCAAAGGTTCCACCATTCGCTTCAACCAGGCATTGCTTGCAGGCAAGCAGTCTGCATCGGTAAAAACCAGCGCAGTGCCTTTGGCGTGTTGCACTGCCAAGGCCAGGGCCTCCTTTTTCCCCGGGCGCGTATTGCCAAGCTGAAAAGTGCGCAGTTCAAATGAGGAATCATGGATTGCGCGAAAAGATTCCAATTCCTGCCAGGTGCCATCCGTCGAATCGTCATCCACGACGACAACCTCCCAATTCCCTTCGAAATTTTGCTTTTCAATTGCCTTGAGGAGGCCGCCGATGTGCTGTTCACCATTCCGCACGCACACCAAAACACTTGCCCGGGTGCTCGGAGGAATCAGCGCATCAACTCTTCCGGCGACTTGCTCGTCTCCCTGTTTTTTGGCGCTCCTGCGAAAAGCGGCAGCCAGCATGATTTCGTGGACCATCCACCCACCAATGCTCAACGCAAATCCGACGAGGAACAGGAAGATGGTTGGCTCCATATCAATCGGTTTGCGCCGCCATTCAGCGGTATTCGTAAATCAATTCTTGCCCATCCAAGACAATGACGGTAATGCCGTGCGGACTTCTGCGGTAAGGAACAAGGTCAAATGCAATGGTTTTCGTGAACAGTGCGCGGCAATTGTCTCCATTGGCGTCGTGCGAAATGGACAGCAATTGTTTGGGCGGCAAGCTCTTCAACATCGGTCCGGCGTCTAACGCAAAAACGTGTTCCTTGCAGCCTCCCCCATATCGGACGTCAAGCATCATTGAATCCCCTTCAATACGGGCTCCCAAAAGATCAAACGGATCAGGAGCACCGGAACTTACTTGGGCTTCCTTGCTCGCCGACTGGGAATCTTTAACGGTAGCAGTTCGTTGACACGATGCAACGAGCAGCGGAAGAACCAAAGCCAAGAGCAATCCGCTCCATCCGTTTCGGAATCGCGCGGTGTCTCCCCGCATCATTTGATATCAATTCCATAAGGAAGACGCGCTTGAATGCGGTCTTTGGATTCCACCATTCGCTTCACAGAAAGCCACTGGCGCCATTGTTCTTCGGGAATACCCGCCTTGACCAATGCCTCTCCCAACATTTCTGCTCCTGCCAAGTCTTCCACAAAAGCCTGAAGCGGATCCATGGCTTCGGGCAAGAACACAATTTCATCTTCATCCAACGAATCCAGTCCAGCGCGCGCCGCGGCATCGGCAATTGCCGATTCCAAATCTCCCAATTCGTCGACCAAACCAATTTCCAATGCATCCTCTCCGGTCCAGACGCGGCCCCGAGCAATGGCATCAACATCTTCAAATGTCATGCCCCTCCCGTCTGCGACAATGCTGACAAAATCCTCATAAATATTTGTGATTGAGGCATTCATGGCCTCCCGTTGGACGGGATCCAATTGCGCATCCAATCCAATGCCCGCATGGTTATGCGTCTTCACATCATCAAATGCGAGTCCCATTTTGTCCTTCATCAATTCCTCAGCATAGGGCAACATGCCAAAGACTCCAATGGATCCTGTGATGGTTGTAGGGTTCGCAAAAATTCGATCTGCACCCGCCGAAATGTAATACCCTCCGGATGCAGCGTAATCCCCCATGCTCACGACCAACGTCTTCCCGGCTTCTTTCAAAAGTTCTGTTTCACGCCAGATGATGTCGCTGGCCAATGCCGACCCTCCAGGACTGCTAACACGCAAAACCACGGCCTTGACATCCGGTGCAAGCCGCGCTTGCCGCAGCGCTTTTGACAGCGTCACGGAACCAATGGACTGATCATCGCCATCCCCCATGTTAATTCCACCGACCGCATAGATCACCGCCAAGGAACCTCCTAGCTCTTCTTCCTCTTCTTTTTCACCGTAATCGTTTTCGAACAACGAACCAAGAAAACCACCTTCCATGCTGAGCTCCAATCCCCCCAACCCCGATGGGTTCAAATAGTCCGAGAAGTCCACGTAAATAGGATCTTCTCCATCGAGGCGTTCTTTGATGCGCTCTTTCAATTCATCCTCGTACAACAATCCATCAAACAAGTCCCATTCCACTGCGTCCTCGGCTGTGCGCAATGCAATGTTCTCTGCAATTTCATCCAGCACTGACTCCTCAACGCCTCTTCCCTGCGCAATTCCACCGCTCGTTTGCCTCCAAATTCCATCCAACAGTGCATTCAATTGCACGCGGTTGGCAGCGCTCATACTCTTGCGTGTGAACGGTTCAACTGCGCTCTTGAATTCATTGTCTGGGCCCCGAAGCACGGTCATGCCTACCCCAAGCTTTTCAAGCATTCCTGTGTAGTAGGTTGTTTGGAGTCGCATGCCCGAAAAATCTGCATAGCCATTGGGGTGCAAGTACAACTCGTCTGCGGAAGCCGTGAGGTACATCCCGCCCATGGAGGCCATTTCTCCCCAACCAATGACCCACTTGCCCGACTCCTGAAACCGATCAATCGCATTGCGCAAATCAAGCATGGTCGACGGAGCCGCTGCAGCGCCATCCAAATCCATGTAAATCCCTTCTACGTCATCGTCTTCCGCTGCCCGCTCAAGTCCCTTGACAATGTCCCGCAATCCCAAGGTCGAATTGGCTTCAAATCCCCCCAAAGAAAAATTCGCATTCTGCGTTGAACGCTCTGTAATTGAACCGCTCAAATCCATTCGCAGCACCGTGTTCTCTTTGCTCACCGGTTCAACATTCTCAGGTTCAGCTTCACTGAATGCAGAAACAATTCCGCCGATGAAAATTCCGACAAACAAAACCGAGAACAATGCACCTGAAACGATAAAGGCAAGGGAAGCTCCTACAAAGGAGGAAGCTACATTTTTGAAAAATGACATATACAGAAAATTTTAGGGTACGAAGTTAGCAATCCAAGGGCAGTCACAATCATCAGCACCCTCCTTTGTTGCATCTTTGCAACGCGTTCGAGGCAACAAAAATGCCCGCTTGAAATAGGCATTGCTCCCCTTGAAGCGAAAATTTGACAATCGTCTTAAATGAAGACCACGTGAACACCTTATGCGCCATTGGCATCGGAAGCAATCAGGGCGAACGCCACGGCTTGCTCAAACGAGCCACCCAGTTGCTCAAAACACAGTGGAAGGTTCCTTTCCATGAATCGAGTGTTTATGAAACTGCGGCCTGGGGAATGCCCGAGGGAACCCCTTCATTTTTGAACCAAGTGCTTCTCTTCGAATGGTCGGAGGCCCCCGATGCAGAGCAGGTATTGGAGGTTCTCCTCGACGTCGAATTGGCATTGGGTCGGCAGCGCAATGCGCGTACCAGCGCTGCTTACGAATCGCGCACCATAGACCTGGACCTGCTGTTTCTGGGCGACCAAATCTCATCCTCCGATCGACTCGATTTGCCGCATCCACGGATGACCCAGCGCAAATTTGTACTCGAACCTCTGAATGAATTGTGCCCCCATTTCATCTTGCACCCGTGGGGGAAATCCATCCATGATTTATGGCTGGCGTGCGAAGATGAAACACCCATTCGCATGTACCTTGCTGCTCCTAAAGGATGAAATCACCTTACGCATACATCGCCGTTGAAGGCAATATTGGGGCTGGAAAAACAACCTTTGCCAATTGGCTCGCGCAGCATTTGAACTGTGACTTGATCGAAGAGCAATTCCAAGAAAACCCTTTCTTGGAAAAATTTTATGACGATTCGGAACGCTATGCGCTCAGTGTGGAGTTGACATTCGTCAGTGACCGGTACCGGCAATTGCGGGAGCGACTGGGATCGCGCAATCTCTTTCGTCAAGTATTGGTTGCGGATTATGCCTTCGTGAAAAGCATGATTTTTGCCAAAGCCAACCTTCCTTCAGAAGAGTTTAAGCTTTTCCGCACCATGTACAAGTTGATGGAAGCCCAGGTGGCACAACCAGAAGTTGTGGTCATTTTGGATCCGAAGCCCGAAAAGATTCGGCACCAAATTGAAAAACGAGGCCGCTCCTATGAGCAAGACATGCCCCAGGATTACCTCGACAAAATCGCGCATCATTACAAGCAACATTACCGCTACGCGCGAGGCTCTCGGATTCTTTGGATTGACACGACCGACCTGGATATTGTTTCAAACCCCAAGGATGCAGAACGATTGGCAGCGCTTGTATTGGAGCCTCGAAAGCCGGGTGTTTATTCAATGAAAGCATAGCGACGAGACGTTCCATATCTTGTGCGCATGCGCAGAATGGATTTCCTTCGAATGAGTGGCTTGCTCGGGATGAGTGGCCTCTTCAGTTCTTTTGCAGCCCGCTCGGGCAATGCTGAACCCGAATCGCTCGATGCAGCGATGAAAGAAAAAATCAAGGTGGCCGGCCTCAACGGAAGTGCTTTCCACTTAAAAGCCGCTCCCATCCCCAAGGTTCGAATTGCTCTTTTTGGTCTCGGCAACCGCGGCCAAAGCTTGATTGACATGCTCAATTGGCTGGTGCAAGAAGGACATGCGGAAATCACGGCGATCAGCGACATCAACCCCAAGAAAGTCCAGCGAGCAAAGGAACAGATCGGAACGTTTCAAAGGGTCGTTCCCGCTGTTTTCACGGGTGCAGAAAATGCTTGGGAACAAGCCATGTCCTCGGAAGTAGCGGACCTCGCACTCATTTGTACGCCATGGGAATGGCATGCCAAAATGGCCTTAAAGGCCATGGAAAACGGACTGCATGCGGCCTCTGAAGTGCCCATCGCCTACACGCCCGAAGATTCGATTGAATTGGTGCGAACAGCGGAAGCCACACAGCGCCATTGCATCATGCTGGAAAATTGCTGTTACAATCGCGAAGAACTGTGGATCCTCAACATGATTGAAGAAGGCGTTTTTGGAACCGTCACGCACGCAGAGTGTGCCTATTTGCATGATTTGCGCCAACTGATGATTGACCCCACGTATTATGAAGATCGCTGGCGTTTGAAGCATCACTTGCAACGCAATGGCAACCTCTACACCACACATGGATTGGGTCCTGTCTGCATGTATTTCGATATTCTGCGCGGTGACACATTGACCCACCTGACCTCCATGAGCTCAAAAGAAGCTGCGTTATCGGAAGCGTTATCCGCGACCGATGATCCCGCGTTGCAAGCCATGGCAAAAGAGGTTGTTTGTGGGGATGTGAATACCACGCTAATCGGCACAGCGAAGGGGCGTTCGATCATGCTTCAATTTGATGTTCACAGCGGACGCCCGTACAATCGCTTGGATAAGGTTGTGGGCTCAAAAGCAGCGCATTACGGTTATCCTTCCCGGCTTTACATCGACCATGGCGCATCTTGGGACGGGCACCGTTGGTTGTCCGATGAAGCCGAAGCCGAGTACCGGGATCGTTACGAACACCCTTTGTGGAGTCGGCTTCAAAAATTGGCAGAGGAACACCCGCAAGGCCATGGCGGCATGGACTTCGTCATGATGTACCGGTTGATTCGATGTTTGAACCTCGGAGAATCCCTCGACATGAATGTTTACGACGGTGCGCTCTGGTCAATGGTCGGTGCCCTCTCCGAAGCATCTGTCGCAGCGGACGCTCAACGCATGGTCATCCCCGACTTGACTGCCGGTTTATGGAAACAAGCAGCGAAGCATCCGGTTGGTCGGTCGCTCTGACCCACCGATATCTCAGGCTCCGAGCAATTCGGCCATCTTCGACCCGATGTCCGCAGGGCTATCCACGACGGACACGCCACATTCCCGCAGCACCCGCTTTTTGGCTTCCGCACTCTCCTCTTCTCCGCTGACAATGGCGCCTGCATGCCCCATCGTACGTCCCGCCGGTGCCGTGACTCCGGCGATGAATCCCACCACTGGCTTGGTGCCGTTTTCTTGAATCCACCTCGCGGCTTTGATTTCCAAATCACCGCCAATCTCACCGATCATGATGATGCCATCGGTATCGTCGTCGGCCATGAGCAACTGAACCGCCTCGAGTGTTGTGGTCCCTATGATGGGATCACCTCCGATGCCAATCGCCGTGGATTGCCCCATACCGGCCTTGGTCACTTGATCTACGGCCTCATAAGTCAATGTGCCTGATTTCGAAACAATGCCGATGCGGCCAGGATTGAAGATGAACCCGGGCATGATGCCCACTTTCGCTTCGCCCGCCGTGATGATTCCCGGGCAATTCGGACCGATCAATGTGCAATCGCGTTGGTCGACATACGACTTGACCTTGGTCATGTCCGCGACGGGAATGCCTTCCGTAATCGCCACAATGACTTTGATTCCCGCATCTGCCGCTTCCATGATCGCATCCGCTGCGAATGCCGGCGGCACGAAAATGATGCTCGTGTCGGCGGCTGTTGCCTCCACCGCTGCACTCACCGAATTGAAGACTGGTTTGCCCAAATGCTCCTGCCCCCCTTTTCCGGGGGTAACACCACCCACCACTTGCGTTCCGTAATCGATCATTTGACCGGCATGAAATGTTCCCTCACCTCCGGTGAAACCTTGGACAATAATTTTGGAGTCTTTGTTGACGAGTACGCTCATGATGATATAGGTGTTGTTCGCGGCGCGAATTTAGTCGAATTTCGCGCCATGAACCGAGGAATTCTTGGAGCAATTGACGGAAAAACCATTTGTGCACTGTCCACGCCTGCGGGAATGGGCGGAATTGCCGTCATTCGGGTTTCCGGACCGGAAGCCATCGCCATGGCCAGCAGCATTTTTTCCAAAGACCTATCGGGCACTCCATCCCATCAAGCCGTTTTTGGCCGGATGATCCGGGGTGGCGAAACCTTGGATGAATGCCTTGCAACCGTATTCCGCGCACCCGGAACCTTCACCGGCGAGGACACGGTTGAATTTGGCGTGCATGGATCTCCGTTTGTGCAGAGCGAAGCTGTGCGCTGGCTCATCGATGCCGGTTGCCGCCATGCCGGACCGGGCGAATTCACGTCCCGGGCCTTTCTCAATGGAAAATTAGACCTCACACAAGCCGAGGCGGTTGGCGACCTCATCGCCTCCGACCACGCCGGTGCACATCGCTTGGCGATGAAGCAATTGCGCGGCGAATTCGCGGGAGAAATCAACGCTTTGCGTGAAGAACTCATTGGTTTTGCCGGGCTCCTCGAACTCGAATTGGACTTTGCGGAAGAAGACGTGGAGTTTGCTGACCGCGAAAAGTTCGACGCGCTGCTCGCAGAATTGCTCGAACGAATTGGTCGGCTTTCCGATTCATTTCGGCATGGGAATGCCATCCGAGAAGGAGTTCCGGTTGCCATATTGGGCGCTCCCAATCGAGGGAAGTCGACTCTGCTCAATGCACTGCTTGGTGACGAGCGTGCGATCGTCAGTGCAACCCCAGGAACGACCAGGGACACGGTAGAAGACACCTGTGTCATGGAAGGAATCAAGTTTCGATTCATCGATACCGCTGGCATTCGCGAAACCGATGATGCCATTGAATCGGAAGGCATCCGGCGCGCTTTGGACAAGGCGCAATCGGCGGCCGTGGTGTTGTATTTGCTGGACGCAACATGCGATTCCCATGAAAATACAACGAAGCGACTTGAGGAGCTCAAGGTCGATGCTGGAACCGCAGTGGCGTTGATTTGGAATAAGACAGACCTCCATCCTGCTCCTCTCGAAACTGAAGAAAACGTGACCACGTTCCACATCAGTGCGCAACAACAGTTGGGCATTTCCGAAATCAAAGCTTGGTTGCTCGAACGCGCCCGCGGCCAATACGACAACGACTCCATCGTCGTTACCAATTTGCGTCATTACGAGGCATTGATGGCCACGCAAACCGCCCTGCTAGAAACACGAGAGGGGCTGAAAAACGGTGTGCCCGGTGATTTGGTCGCCAGCGACGTCAGGCAAGCCTTGCACCACCTCGGCAGCATTACAGGCGAGATTGACCCGGAAGACATCTTGGATCACATCTTTAGCAATTTCTGTATCGGAAAGTAACCGATGCAAACCAAACAGACAGCAACTGAAGCCCAGAAATCCTCATTACTCGACTTCCTCTCCATCGATGTCGATGTCGAATTCTGAATCGGTAGCTTCTTCCAAGATTTCAACCATCTCTTCATCAATTTTGAACAGATATACGGTATCTAACGTTCTTACCTCCAGGCACCTGAGAAATTTCCCATTGGGCATGGAGAAGGCTTTTAGATCCTCGTCACTAAATCCCTCCGGATATGCTTTCGTGATTAAATCTATGTGAACTTTGGAAATGTTCGCGTAATTTTTAATGACCCGATTCATCTGTTTTTTGATTACCAATTCAAGAGCCAACCAAATATCAAAGGAGCCACAATTGTTGCATCACTTTCAATGATATATTTTGGCGTGTCTATTCCCAATTTACCCCACGTAATTTTTTCGTTCGGAACTGCGCCGGAATAGGAACCGTAGCTCGTTGTACTGTCTGAAATTTGACAGAAATAACCCCATAACGGAACCTCTGTTCGTCTTAGATCCTGGTGCAGCAGGGGTACAACGCAAATGGGGAAGTCGCCGGCAATTCCACCCCCGATTTGAAAGAAGCCAATGGTCGTTCCATCCTGCGTCGTTTGGGTGTACCAATCCGCCAGCCAGATCATGTATTCGATGCCACTTTTAACAGTTTGCGGTTTTACTTCCCCGAGCATGCAGTGCGCAGCGAAGATGTTCCCTAACGTGCTGTCTTCCCAACCCGGACAGACGATGGGGAGATTTTTCTCAGCGGCGGCCAACATCCAGCTGTTTTTTGGGTCGATTTCGTAATGGGACTCCAAGGTTCCGGCGTTCAAGGCTTGGTAGAAAAACTCATGAGGGAAATATCGCTTTCCTTCAGATTCCGCTCGAATCCACAAGTCGACCATGTGATGTTCGAGTCTGCGAAATGCTTCATCTTCAGGAATGCAAGTGTCCGTAACTCGATTCAATCCTCGATCCAACAACGCTTGTTCTTCATGAGCCGTCAAATCACGATACTGAGGCACGCGTTCGTAATGCGAATGGGCCACCAAATTCATGACGTCCTCCTCGAGATTCGCACCGGTGCAGCTGATGATGGCAACTTTATCCTGTCGAATCATCTCCGCCAAGCTTTTTCCCAACTCCGCGGTACTCATAGCACCGGCGAGGGTGACCATCATCTTTCCTCCTTTGGATAAATGTGCTTCATAGCCTTGAGCAGCATCTTCAACTACTGCAGCATTGAAGTGATTGTAGTGTTCGGCGATAAATTTTCGCAAGAATCCTTTTTGATCATTCATGGGCTGGAATTTGAGGAAGCAGTGTATAAGTGAGCATTTTGTAGACCAGTTTGGCAGCAAGAAAATCACTGGGCTTGCTCTTGTCATGTGCAGCCAATTCAACCACGTCGAATCCAACGATATTGAATTTGGAACATGCTAGGCGAATTAATCTAGTTACTTGGAACCAATCCAGTCCGCCTGGCTCGGGTGTACCTGTGTCCGGAACGAAAGCAGGATCAAATGCATCGAGGTCAACGGTGATGTACATGGGTGTTTTTGAGTCGCCGCATGCCGCCATTACTTCCCCCATCCAGACGTCATCGGCGGCGGAATGACAATGGTCTCCACTAAAAAAACTTCCCGGTTGAATGAATTCTTTTTCCGAGATGTCCATGCTTCTGATGCCAACCTGCACGAGGCGACAGTTTCGGGATGCCCAATGAACCGCACACGCATGATTGAATTCAGAACCGTGAAAACTTGGTCGCAAGTCGGCGTGTGCGTCGATATGCAATACCACCAAGTCGGGATGTTTTTCTGCACAGGCCTGAATGGCACCGATGCTGATTGAGTGCTCGCCCCCCAGGAGTACGGGTATTTTTTGAGCATCGAGCACGGATGTGACCGCCTTTTTGACCGCTCGTGTCATCGCCTCGGGGCTCCTGTTTTCCGTCACGGCTTCGCACACATGAATGCCTTCATAGACCACTTCTGTTCCCGTCTCGATATCATACAACTCCATGTTGTCCGTGGCATCGAGCAGCGCGGAGGGACCTGCATCCGCGCCTTTCCCCCAGGTGCTTGTACCGTCGTACGGGACAGGAATAATTCCGACTTTGGCCCTTTCCCAGAGGCCCCATTCTGGTTCAACACCGGCGTAAACGCGATTCATGATGTTCAATTCTTTTGAAATACTTAAAACCGACCTCATCGGCGACTAACCTGTGTGACTGCTTCTGAAAATGAAATACGCTCTTCATCAGATGAGGGCGCTGAACGAGCTGGAGGAGCTGAAGGCGTTGCATACCCCAATAAGTTGAGCACCTGAGCCGCGCTTTGTGAGTCGCTAAACACTTGATAGGTCAGCTCATCTTTTTCGTTTCGATCAATCAAAACGTGCTTTAATCCCGGAATCAAGCAATGATGAACCCCTCCGTGACCACTGATGTTATCTTGGTAGGCTCCGGTATTGAAAAATCCGATGTATAACGGTTTTTCAGCATCAAACTTCGGGAGATAAATGGCGTTCAGGTGTTGTTCGGAATTGTAGTAATCATCGCTATCGCACGTCAATCCGCCCAAGAACACGCGTTCGTAAGAATCTTCCCAACGATTCAACGGCAGCATCAAAAACCTTTTGTTGATGGCCCAGGAATCCGGCAACGTGGTCATGAATGAGGAATCGATGAGGTTCCATTTTTCACGATCATTCTGTCTTTTCTGATGTATGACTTTGAAAATCGTAGCCCCCGCCTCGGCCACGGTAAACGAGCCAAATTCGGTGTAAATGTCCGGTGGTTCAATGCCGAACTCTTCGCATGACACCTTGATTTGCTCCAAAATGGCTTCAATCATATAGGCGTAATCGTATTCGAATGCCAAGGAGTTTTTGGTTGGCAATCCGCCACCGATGTTCAAGGCTGATAAACTCGGACAAATACGCTTGAGCTCGATGTACACGCCCATCGCTTTCCGAAGTTCATTCCAGTAATAGGCGGTATCTCGAATGCCTGTGTTACAGAAAAAATGCAGCATCTTCAATTCGACGTTCGGATCCCCGACCATTTTACTTTCGCAAAATGTCTTGATGCGCTGGTATCCAATTCCCAATCGGGAAGTGTAGAATGCGAATTTGGGCTCTTCCTCGGTAGCAATCCTGAGCCCAACAGGTGTAGGAGCGTTCAAGCGGGAGGTTAGCCGAAAATATTCGTCTTCGTTGTCAATAACCGGAAGCAATTGGTTGAACCCCAGTTCCTTCAGACGAACAATTCGATCGATGTACTCGTCTGTTTTGAATCCATTACAAATCACCGTTGCATCATTATCAAGGACCCCTGTTTGGAGCAACGATTCAACGATATCGAGATCAAAAGCAGAGGATGTTTCGAGGTGAGCGCCGTTCTTTATCACTTCCTCTGTTACGTGCCTGAAATGCGAGCTCTTGGTTACATAACAATAGTGGTAGGCTCCCGGGTAGTCCAGTTTTTTAATGGCTTCACGAAACCAGCCATGAGCCAGCCGAATGTTTTCGCCAATTTTAGGTAGATAAGTGATTCGCAGTGGAGAACCGAATTGTTCCACCAAATCCATCATGGGAATTCCGTGGAATGAAAGTTGGTTCTGCTGAAGGTTAAACTCGTTTTGTGGCCATTCAAATGTTTGGTCCACCAAATCAATGTATTGCAATTTCATCGCGCATGAAGTTGAAAGGTTGAAGTCAGATTTAGCTGAATCCGCATATTCACATGGAATCACGGATTGACCTGGGACCTTTCTATCAAATGCGGTAGGCAAAAGCACATCCTGAGCGCTTCGAAATGATGCGCAATCTTTTCGCTAAACTCTGAGCGTAAGAGATTTGGATGTGCAGAATAAACATTTTATATCACCGAAATCAAGTGCAATGATAATTAAATCTACGCTAGTCAGTAAATTTTTTGTTCGCAAAATTCAGGCCCACTTTGACGTGCCTATGTCCAAGCCATTTACGGGGAAACTGGCCAAGTAAGTGGTGGAATAGCTGACGCTCAGTATAATATCGAATCTTTTGGCCGTCTTTACAACTGGAATGCGGTCAATGATCCTCGGTACCTTTGCCCGAGCAACTGGCACATTCCAAGCAAGGATGATTGGCTCAATTTGCTCAATCTTCTCGGAGCGCCAAATGATGACTTTGAAGGAGATTTTTTTTATTCGGTCGGTTATCATCTAAAAAGCTCGCCAAGCGATATACCACCTTGGAATGGTATGAATAGCGCAGGTTTTTCAGGATTACCAGGCGGCAAGAGAAACTATAATGGAATGTTCGATTGGGGTGATGAGCATGGGGTTTATTGGAGTTCGACACCCAACACCTCAAATGATTTGTCTGCATGGAGACTACTGCTTTCCGATTCCGATGGTGATCTCTCCGCAGCATCATTGTTCTTAGTTAACAAACGTAATGGACTATCCGTCCGCTGTACCATGGATTAACGCCTCACAGAAGTATACCCCAATGCTAATGTCACAAATGAATGACTAGGCGTAGTTCAAAACAGCAATTTTGGAGTACTTCTGTACCCCATTTGCACCTCAAATTGCCAATGCACTGAAAATCAACACCAATCACTTTCTGTATCGGAAAGTAACGATTCAAATCAACCCAAGGAATCTTTTACGATTTTCTGGCACGGCCATGATGTAATTGGCTCAAGCGATTCCTTAAAGGTTCAAAAGTCCGTTCAGGATCATACTTCGCCATTGGAACGACGGATTCTTCACTTCACCCCGCTTCACCCCGCCGTGCGGGGGTCGCGCGCTGAAAACAAGAATTTAAAAACCAAAAAACCAAAGGGTCAAAGAATCAACCCCATCCCACAAGCCACCCCTATTCATCCCGAACGCAACGAACTGAAAAACCGCTTCGTAGGTAGCTGTTGTACCGAAGGACTTCAGTGTTACCACCAAGCAGAAGACGGAACCAAGCGTCTGTACCGTAGGCCGAAGCCGACCAGAAACAACCGGAGTAGCCTCCATTGTTGAAGCCCCCATTGAGGTTCCGGTAGCCACCAGCCAAACCTGAAAAACCGCTCGTGTTTGTACCATCCCAAGCTGGATTATCTGAAGGTGATGATTTTATCTGTGTTCCCGCAATTGACGAGCCTCCCAAGAAATCTGTTAGTTCGGTGTACTCTCCATCCGTCGGCACGTGCCAACCGCTTGGACACAAGCCGCGTGCGTCATCCACGGCGTACCAATTGTACAGACGGCCGTAATCAGCCAAGTTCGAGGCATCGTTGCTATAGATGGCTTGTGCGCCAAGGTTGGTGTCGTCAGCATTTTCCCACTCACTATTGCTCAACTCCCCCGGAATCGCATCGCCGTTGGCGTAATGCTCCGTGCGGAGGTTCTCTGCAAACCAGCATTGGTCACCGATCGCCACGAGGTCATACGTGTAGCCGTCGAAAACTACATCAAATGATATGACCACACCGGTCCCATCAGTTTCTCCAGAACACTCCTCACAGGCCGTGGCGTAAGTGCAGTCGGCGGCAGCGGTGGCAGCTGCATTGTAGTTGCAAGCAGCTGCATCCTGGCAACCTGGGATTTCATCCCAATCGCACACTCCATCATCATCTGCGTCACCATCGATTACTGTGCCCGTACCGTCAGAAGAATTGCCTGTGCAAACATCACACTCTGCTGCAAACAGGCATGGGAATAGCTCCTCGTCTGAATCAGTGGCGGCGGCATTGTAATTGCAAGCTGAGCCGTCTTGGCAACCGACCACCTCATCCCAATCGCACACGCCATCATCATCAGCATCGTTATCAATGACCGTGCCCGTGCCATCGGTCTCGCCCGAACACTCCGCACAGGTTTCAGTGGCATAGGTGCATACAGCAGCGTCCGTTGCAGCAGCATTGTAATTGCAAGCTGAGCCGTCTTGGCAACCGACCACCTCATCCCAATCGCACACCTCATCATCATCGGAGTCATTGTCAATGACGACTCCTGTTCCATCCGTCTCACCTGAACACTCCGCACATGTTTCAGTGGCATAGGTGCATGCACCGGCATCTGTTGCAAAGACATTGTAATTGCATGCTGAGCCGTCCTGACAACCTACCAGCTCATCCTCATCACAGACGCCATCGTCATCAGCATCGTTATCTACGACAGTGCCGGTACCATCTGTCTCGCCTGAGCAGGAATCACAGCCCGAAGCGTATAGGCAGCTTCCGTCGTCGACTGTTACAATCGTACTGTAATTGCACGCCGCCTCATCTTGACAACCGACGCATGTGTAGTCGCAACTGCCGTCATCAACAGTAATCGTTGGGTTATAGTTACAGGCTGTCGAATCCGTGCAACCCGGACACGTTCCAAACTCGCATGAAGCGTTGTCTGCAATCGTGGCTTCTGGATCATAGTTGCAAGCGAATTCGTACATGCAGCCTGCACAAGACTCGTAATCGCAGTCCGTCTCATTTTCGATGGTAAAGGCTGGGTCATAATTGCAAGCGATTTCATCCATGCAACCAGCGCAAGTTTCATATTCACACGTGCCATCGTCATCGGTAGCATCCAGAATGTAATTGCACGCCGCACCATCGGTACAACCTAATATTTCAATCTCAGTGCAAATGCCATCTCCATCCGCGTCATTCAAACAGTCCCCTTCACAATCGACATAATCAATTCCGTAAAAATCTATCGGATACGTGCACGTCCCATCTTCCTGTATCGCCTCTGAATCGTAATTGCAGGCTTCTGGGTC
>Ga0209307_1000428_pt1 | contig 29648 bp, 33 predicted proteins | sample COGITO_mtgs_1105_FD_185519 | JGI IMG/M metagenome (GOLD analysis project Ga0209307, IMG submission 185519) | Pelagic marine microbial communities from North Sea - COGITO_mtgs_110530 (SPAdes) (version 2) | ecosystem: Environmental > Aquatic > Marine > Epipelagic ... | reverse complement strand
GGATAAATACAGCTTCCATGCTTACAAGAGTATCATACAAGATCGAATCAATTCCAGATACCCCCGCTTTAGTATACCCAAAGCGTTGTACATAATGAACTTGGAATCACGACAAGTGTTGGACATCCAACCACACGAACAATCGATAGGACTGCCTATATTAGAGGCTGTATTGTGCCCTATATGCCACGAAGAAGACACAGTTGTCAGACAAACCCTTGCTTGTAATCATACTTTTCACCATCACTGTATACAGCATTGGTTCCGTGTAAATAATACCTGCCCACTATGTAGATTAACTATAAATTAATATTCACTTTGTATACTTATATCACTCATGTACCCCTCATCTGGCACATATTCTTCTTCGCTATCTTCCGCCTCCTCCTCAAGGGTCAATTTACTCTTATCGACTTCTTTTCTTTCCCCGTCACTGTTTTCGATTGTAATAATATCATCGGCACGACCTACAATGATCCATGTTGAGCCATTATATTGTACCCGTTCGCCCACCTGATATCCGTCAGTGGGAACGTTCTGGCCCTGACGCGATCTGGTTTGGATTTCTACCGGTTTGGATTCATCCACTGTTCCTTTGAACCGATCTGGTTCCTGATTGGCATATATATCACACAGAGTTTTGTATACTTCCTTGTCGGGGGTTGTCATAAATTTATACCAATCGCCACCCTCTTCTTCCCGTAGTGGGTCTCTGACAATACGTCTATAATAGCTTTTATTGTTTTCATCGTCCTTGATGGAGTCGAACTTGTAAGTTGTATCGCCATATTGTTTCACCTGATGTTCTATAGAATTTAGGGATAAGACCATTTCAAGTCGATCACGCTGTATTCTACGGTAAGTGGATTTATTTTTGGCTTTTATATTTAGCGATGGTTCCTTTAGAGCCGCCGCGGTGGAGTCCTGTATTGGGGTATCGGATTTTACAAGATGGTAATAAAGAAATTCGCCGTTGTCCTTTTTAACAGCGAAGCCACAATGTGGACATCGAGTGGACTCTATTTCCATGGTTCTATTACAAGCATAGCAGTAATAGTTGTCGTATACCTCTCTTCCTTTCTTTTCTACACACGCGTGATATTCTTCTACGGACAAGAATGCATAATTATTGTTCACCGGAACATGGGAAAGATTCACATAATTGTCAAAGTAGGTGCTCCACTTTTTATTATCGGGTTCTCGCTGAACCGCTTCGCCACGTCCAAATGATTTACATGGGTCTAGTTGTTCATCTGTAGCATTCGCCCTGTTATCCCATAGCCAGTCGCGACTACGTTGATTTTCATAGCTTATTTTATCACACCCCAACTTTTCACGCAATTGGTTAATCCCGGGGTGAATAGTAAAATCGTCGTAATCCCATTTTATGTCTAGGGTATCCAGTGCTTTTCTACGGGTTTCTGTTGAAAATCGTATTTCTTGAACCGTTAAGAGTGATCTTAGATCGGCTTCACCCATTTCGTCTGGGTTATTTGGTACAAGTTGCTTTTTAATATCTTTAACCGTTAATTCGAAAACCAATTCTGCTTCTGTAGAAAATTCGGTTTCAAGTAACTCTGGGGTTAACTCTGTGTTAAATGTGGCGTACTTGCCGGTGAACGGTATGTATTTCTGGCGTACTTTATCACTTGCTTCCAATTGTCTTATTCTCTGTTCCAGCTCCAAGATCTCCTCGATGCCGGGTTTGTCATATGAGTATAAATTTGTTTCTGCCGTAGCGTCAAATACCCAGTCGTCGCTCATTAATGCCATATCCTTTCTTACTTCAGCTTTAAGCGCTTCCAATTCTACCAGTGATTTTTTACGTTCCTTATCCGCCCAGTCCTGTCTTTTCATTTTTCTATGTCGTAGAATAAGAGTTTTCTTTTTTTGTTCATTGGTTTCCTTCCTTATTAATTTTCCTAGCTCGGTTAGGTTATAGTCTATAACTTCTTTGTCGTCCTCTTTGGTATTTTTAACTTCTATTCCTTTACTAACAAAGGAAACATATTCAACTTTTCTCATTTCCTCTGGTAAATTTCTATGGGATTTTCTTCGAACCGTACGTCCATTAAATTGGTCCTGTTTACCAGCAGAAACCACCGGATCTATACATATCATATAGGACGGTGAACATGATTTATAATCAACCCCGACAATACCAGACTCCGAAACAAATAAGCAATCCACGTATCCTTCAGAGAATGCTTGAACAAATCTATTTGTTCTATTGGAAGGGACCGTGGGGCCATCGACAACCGCGAAGGTAATTCTATTGTCTTTAGACATGCCGGTTATTCTTGGTTTCATGGTCTCTAAAAATTCCTTTCTTCCTTCCATTTCGTGGTCATTGAAATATATTTTTGCACGTGTTTTGCTTTTATCAGCGTATGGATTAGAATCCAAATGCAATAGTATTTCTTCGTATTGTTCTATTGTCTTTATAGACTCCAGTTTTGGGCCTATTTTTGCCCGACCATTTGTTATGTTCACCCGTTGTACCCACTCATAACGAAGGTACATTTGAGTCCATATACAAAAGGTCATTGCATCTTTGTATGAGGCCACCTTTTCGGTATCGAGCTTCGTTTTTACATATTTCTTGCCAAGTTCAACCTGTTCAAAGGTCAAACTGCTTGTATTTTGGTATTCTTCAGACAAACCTAGAACACCCTCCGCTGTATCTTGTTCAAAAAAGGGGTGTTCATACATTCGCGGATTGTCACTCATAAAGTTTTCTATTTGTTTGAAAAGTAATGGTTTCGGCGGCATGGGAAATCGTTCTGTCAATAATGCCCTGTCAGTTCCCTTTAGCCGCTTCGTTTCTTCTTGTATTCGCTTGGTTACTCTTTCCGTTGTGGGTAAGCTATAGTCCATGAATGGGCGGTTAGGTAGTAACTTAATATTCGTGGTCTTTTTAAAGCTACTAGTAAGTGCACCAGCGCCCTTCCAGTTCCGTTCGAGAAAATAGTCTATACACCGCTTGCGTATATCACCGCCCAATCCATCTGGCCAGTTTATATCATCTATTTCCTTATCCAACGGTATGTCGCGCTCTATCTGTTCGTCTGTTTTGTTCTCGGCTATATAGCCTAGGTCTCCAATCTTACGTAGTATAGCAGAACGCAAAGAAGCATTGCTTACTTTGAATACATATCTACCGGTTGGTTCTGGTACGGTCCTTCGACCAGTCTTACCTTTTATTTCGACGAATTCTTTTTGTATTTCACCGACTTCTATTACGTATAGATCCAGCTTTTCATCCGGTACCGGGTCCAAGGTCCTCCAATACTTCAATATTTCGTCTTTCCTTGTTATAGGAGGTTCAACGGGAGGCTTATATTTTTTATAGTTCTCTTTAACCTCCTCTGTTAATTGTAACACCTCCTCGAATCTTTCTGGATTCGGCTTCAGTCTTATCTCTGGTCGTTTGGTCACTACCTGTTGCATAGCACGTTCATAATATGGTACACATGCATCGCGCATGATATTGGTCCATTCTCTAACATTATCCAGTGGTACATCATCCCTTAGTTCAAGGTAGATATCCAATGCCTCTAAAATGTTCGTTTTTTTCTTAAAATCCACTTTGCCGACGGTGATATTTTTCATGTCTTCGCACCCGTCGATTAACTTCTTGTATTTATCATGGTATTCTTCAATGATAACCATGTTGGTTTTATCAATAGCATGCTGGGCGTAAAAACCAAACTCCAATAGGTCTGTTGCTAGCTCTATTGTATCTATTAAACTACCTTTGCCAAAGTTGTTTTCGAAATTTTTGTATACCACCGGGTACATCGATTGTTGCGCAACACTTTTTACAAAATCATATGCTTTTTGAAACAGATCAAAGTCGAGTGATTTAGAGACCTCTGGTATGTTTTCAAAATACTTATAAGCTTCGTTCTGTGTTCTTATCCATTCGTCGTTTAATTTCACCCACCGTTTCTTAGCCCTCTCTCTGGCAAGTTCTTTTAATCTATCATTAAAGATATAATCACCGGATTCTGCTTCCTCTTCCTCTATACCGGGTTTCAGTTTTGCGTCATAGATGTCTTTGTTCACCCACAGATGTTTGCGCATGGCGAGTGCACGGTGACACATGCGTAACATTTCCACTTTATTATGGTACACCATAACATTTTTCCCCCTTGCAACTTGTTCTTCTATCGTAGTAACAATCTTCATCACTTTACTACTTAGTAGGTCTGGTAGATAAGGGATATTTTTATACATGTCGGTTTCTTTGTTACGAGAACTTTGTTGCCGAACCGGGTGAAGATATAACCATTTTAATCCTTTCGTTCCATTGTAATCTTCTGTTATCTTTTGTCGCAAGCCCTCTATTTTATCCTCCAGACCCCTCTCATTATCTTTAATCTCGGAATATGGCAAAACTCCTGTACTGTCCGTATAGTTTGTTATTAGAGCAGCCCCGGGTTCAATCTCTGTGGTGTCTTTGAAGGATATAGTCAATAGTCCATCTGTGAATCTATTCGCTAAAATTAATTTTTCCAGTTCAAGTATATCCTTGGCAGACCATGATCCGTCTCGTGTAACGATAAGTGAATTCGTCCCCTCTACTTCAACTTTAAAGGTGTCCACGGTGTTATTAATCCCGGAAATTAAATAACGCAATTCTGAATTAGGTGGACGATCCTTCAATAGCGCACGAGTTAGATCTATTGGTACTTCAATGTATCCAGTCGGTGTTGCTGGTATCAAATCTGGAAATTCTTTTGCACCTCTGCTTTTACTAGCCTGTAATACATACAATTTAGAAAGTGCCGCGTCTACAAATCCTTTGTAACCATCTTTGGTTATCTTGTACGAGTCCTGTCCATACTCTCCCTTCGTTACCCATTCGTTGTCTCTTAGAGCTTTGTCAGTTCCTAGTATTCCCATGTAAAGATTCATCAGTTTTGTATAATTCAAATCAAACTTTTTATCGATCTGACTATCTGTTTTCTTGTTGGGTGCCACCAAAGCAGCTATGGCATCCGATACATTTGGAACGGTGTTAAACCTAGAGAACTTGTTTTTCATTCTAGATGCCACGGTATACATGTCTTCACCGGTTTCTAGTGGTCTCAATAGATGCCAAGGTGGTAAAAACCTACCATTAAACTTCATGTTATATCGAACCGGTTCATCCATCCAAAAATTACGTTTTGTTCGTAGCATTTCGGATATCAAATACAGCTGTGTTATTTCGGATCCGGTCGATTCCACCGGTGTAGCAGATGCTAAGATGGTGAACCTACAGGATAAAATGTATTTCCAAAGAACTTGCATGACCAGCGATTTGGTCTCTTTGACATATTTGTGTATTTCGTCGCATATTAAAATGCACGGTGGTGCTCTGTACATATGCCAATTCATACCCTTTTGAAATTTGTACGACAATTTTAAGTTTTGAGGCACTTGTTCGACCCCTTCTCGAAGTATGTCCTTTATCTCCCGTATACTTTTCGTATCGTCTTCGACCCCTGCCAGATTCTTTAGTTCATCGTAATATTTTTGCCATGCTCCAGATTCTCGCATCAAATATTCTCCAATACTATATCCACCGGCTGCTTCGTGTTCCGAAAAATTAGCATGGTTCACTCCTTCGTCGTTTACAGTGAAGCCGGTGATGAATTTGGCCTCTCCACATTTGTCACAACGAAAGAAAATCTTGTCTTCGGTCAGTCTCCAGTGGAATTCCAAGGTGGTTTTGTCATTCGACCCACCATATAAAATATGTCTAACCGTGTCATATACTTTACCAACATCGTCCCTATCTGGAAACATATCTACCATCTGGGTTCTAGTATACCGTCTATCACATACCATACAATGGCGGAGTTGTTTTTGGGTGGACCTATATTCGGGATGTTTATCCTTTATACCGGCTTTAAGATCCACCAATTCCTGAGGATCCAAATGGTGATATTCTGGATAGTCTGTTTTCGCCTGTGATAATTCCAGATGCTTATAGGTAGACCATATATAATGTTCCTTGTCTATATCTTTCATTCTTCCAACTTCTTCGTACCAGTGACGGGCCAGTTTTCGATCGGGTGCTAACATATATATGTCTGGTAACTGGCATTCGCATGTTTCGTCGGCCTCTGTGCATGTGCACAAACTGTTCCTCATTTTTTCGGCCAATAAAATACTGTTGATGGTTTTACCAAACCCGGGGCGGTGACCAAGTAATATTTTTTCACCGGCAAATTTTATTGAATGCATTTGGTGCGCATCTGGCATAAAGGGATCCTTGAATCCCCAATCTTTTTTCTTTACCGGGTACGCCTGTTCGTACTCCGCGTAGTCTGAACAGCTGCTTCTGGAGGAAACAATGGTATTCGCATCCTCGACAACCCATTTGTATTTATTTGCATTTTTTACCGCAAATTTTTTGTCGTATCCCAGATCAACCACGTCGGTTTCATAGTCTAAAATCTGTGATACATACGCCGATCTCTGATCCTCTGAGGTTCGAATAAACACTCCCTGTGAATCGGTAGATATTAATTGTACACTGTCGTCGCTTTTCAACAATCTATACTCACGTTCCGTTCCCAAATCTTCCGCTTGTATACAGGTCAGGGCGGTATCTGTTTCTTGAGTAAGTAAATTGGCTCGTATGGCATTTTCTAGATAATTTGGCTCCCCAACCTTTTCTTCACCGTCGGCAGCTGCCGAAGCAGCGGATTCCGGCTCGAGAATTTCTTTAAACTCTGGAATTTGAAGTATAAGACGCTTGGTGCGTTCGTCTGACCCATCAAACCATTCCCGCATGTGCTCTTCGTTTCGCATGTTTTCGGTTTCATAAGTGTGATAAAATTTTGCAAACTGGTATAACCAATCGGAATCGGAATAGGTAACCCGAATTATATCACCAGCGAAAGTAACCTCTATATCACAACCCACCTCGCAATTATCCAATATATAACATATAATATCACGATCTTTTAATTTCAATGAGTCTATGTTGTTCAAGTTAAATGTCGGTCTCTCCTTTGGTGGTCTCATGTGGCTGGGATTCATTAAATTATATAAATCCGCTGTTCTATCAATGGCTGGCTCTGGTTCGACCTCAACGACCGGCTCTGGTGACCCCGGGGGTTTACCCTCGTATTCAAACTCTGGAAATACTAGGTCAAAGAAAACTTTTCGCGTTATGAACTCTTTACCCTCGGAATATTTTGGTTCTTTGCTAGGATCCTTTTTGTAAGTAAAGATAATATCACCAATTTGAAATGAAACCTCCATTTTTCTTGTATTGTTCCACAGTGCACATGCTATTTGTTGTTTGGTTACATCAAGATCTTTTAATCGGAGGGAGTCGCCAGTGAGAGCCGTACTTTCACCTATCTCGTTAAAACTAATAATTTTATTATTTATATAACCTGCCACAGCTCTATCATCCTGTGAAGAATCACACTTATATGATTTCATCATGCGATGAGAATAAGCGTGTGCCCAACTGGGTAACATTTACAGAAGGATAAGAATATTTTATAGTATATAAATATTGAATGCGTAAACAAATGGATAACGAACTATTAAAATGTATTTTAGCATGTAATGGTGTTAAATTCACTCCAACAGAAGTTGATAAAGTATTTATGTATGTAAAAAACTACTGTCATTTTAGCAAGCATGCGTCGGGGAGAGCATTGGACATATGTAGTGATGTGGCGGTAATAGATGTTTTAACCAGTAAGTATGTATCGGCTACGGATTTAAAGCAGCCGTATGCTATCTTACCGGACACGCAATACATACAGGCCTATCCGAAGCTTGTAAACAAAGGAATGTCCCGCGTGCCACAGATATTTGTACATAGTCGAACCGGCTGGCAATACGTCGGTGGCAGTGACGATTTTGATCGATTCATTGACAGACGCAATACCAGTCTCGAAACAATTCAGGCCAAGTTTGATCAGGTAAAACTTTAAACTCCTTTAGCATCGGTACCATGAGTGACAATACTTTGTCCACATTTTCACCGGTCTTGCATGAAATATGCGCGGTTGGATACATAGATCCATGATAATTTTTACATTCGTCAATCTTATTCCCTACAAGAACTATCGGTATATCTTTCTGCTCTTTCCGCAACTTCCTCACCCACTTCTCTATTGAACTATGATCTATCGTCTCGTAAAACACAAGTGCTCCATGGGCATATTTATAATAGGATTGACATGCTAATTCAAAACGCTCTTGGCCAGCCGTATCATGCAATATATATTTTTTACCATTGTGCTCTATCACTTCCATGTCTTTCCCAATCGTTGATATATATGAATCACTGTATGTATTATGTTTTATGCGCCTCACAAAAGCAGTTTTTCCACTCCCACTGTTGCCAACAACTACAATATTTTGCATTTACTATGATAGATTATCGACTTAAATACTATATAAGTGCATTTACATACGACTAAATGATAATATATGTCAAGAATAGCATATTGTTTTTATACTATGCTATTCTATGCTTTCTCATGCTAACGAAAAATATAGTGTTTGTAAAGTCCGTCTTCTTTTATTTTTTTCCTATCATGATGATATACTATATGTGCATGTTACACCCCAGATTTCACATGATGTATGTTTATTATGTTATGGAAAAGAAATACGTCCGTTGGAAACAAATATGGCAGTTCTTTTTTCATTTTGCAATGTATTTACACGATGAAAATATGTACATATCGCTTGCGTCTCTATTGTATTTGTTTCTGTATAAGGAATTGTATTTTGTCCTCCATTTTGCGGAATCTAGGATTGGTAAGATAGAAGAATCCATACACGAAAAGATACCGGATTATAGGATCGCGCATTTACACTTAAATGTATTTAAAGAAGATAGAGAGAATAGATTTCACGAGTCGTGTTTTAATACAAATAGACTTTATGTTTTAGAAAGTACCAGCGAATCAAGAAAAACACAGATTGGAATTTCAAATTATAGGGACGTGAGGAGAAATGATAAATCTCCTAGAGACATGTCAGACGAAGAACAAGTTATGTATATTGCTTCTAGCAACGAAACCTTGTTTCTGGAAAACAGACATTACTTTCTTTTTTATCCGGTTGCTATACTGGGAATCCTTTTATTATTTACAATGGTCGGATCCACAAGTCCACTCGCTACATATTTCAATTTATCGTTGATTTTGAGCGATCTTTTAAGTTATATGTTCATGCGATCACAGCGCCACGACGTATCCGTTGACGTAAATTATGCCGTTTCTGCCTTATTGTTTGCCCAATTGCACTACAGCAACATATCAGTCCCATAAACATAACAAAAGATGGCACCCAGTCTTTGTCAATACTAATGGTGAACGGACTTGTTGTCATATGGAACAAAAACATAATACACATAAATAGAACAACGTATCGGAGCAAATCCATTAGTTTATCTAGCTCGGATGCATGGTACATATCACCGCGATAATGCGTGGGGACAATAAAGCACATGCACGGGGGAGTTAACATTTCCTCTTCCTCTTCTTCAAACTCTGGTGGGATTTCTTCTATAAGCTCTACCGGTGGTCCGGGGTAAGGTGTTTTACAGACTCCACATTCGGTTTGACCATACATTTTCATTATTATCATACAAGAGGGGTGAACATACATGGTTTTGCATAAACATGGAGCCGGGTTGTCACAGGGATCATAACAAACATAACATTCTGACATTATTAACTATGGATTAACTTATTTATATACTCAGTATCTCCCACTCTTTCGGATGCTCTGAACTACAATCCACTACACATAATTGTATATCGTCTATTGCTATGGTGCTTATTTTACCCACTATTGCCAATTCCATCGGGTGAAATCCACTGTTTACTCTATATGCTAGCGAAATATGACGACCGTTTGTCAGGGGCTGTTCGATAGAATAAAAATATTTATCATTCTTGGTGCAACATGTTATTACAGGCGAACCCACCGGTGAAAAACTTTCCTTCTTTGACACGTGGTTCCTATACAATTCTATAGCTTCCTCCTTCTCCAACGAATGACGAACAGTTATATGTGCTGTAAAGTGCTCGGTATTAAATGCTTGAGAATACCGTCTTATTTGCTGGTGGATAATATGTTTATCTTTTAAAACGTACCATACGCAGTATTTAAACATTTATTTATCTATTGTAATATTAAATAGTCATGGATTTCAAAACGTGGCATAAAGATGTCGAATGGAACAAATGGGAAATGAAACATTCGAGTTCATATGATTTTACGCTTATTCGCGATAGTGATTATCGGGTGATATGTAATTTTGGTAAACATCGGGTATTGGTTTATCAACTACTTTATAAAAAAAGAAACTTTACAATTGTGTCATCATATGACCAGTATACTCTATCCAAAATACTTGGTGATTGGCAAAATGGAAAGGTTTACTGGAAACTCAAGGTTTAAGCGCAACCGTCTTCCATTCCACATTTCATACACTCGTAGGTTGTATGTTCATTCATCATGCGTGGGGCTGGTACCCATTCGTGGTCGCACTCACCTTGTCCAAATACCACCGCCTGTTTTGGTATTAAAATAGAAAGATCTTTTCTGCGCCACGAACTGGCGTTTCTACCGCATCCAGTATGTGTATACTTACGTTTCTTTCTTTTTCTTTGTGGCATCGTGTTGTTGATACGTGCTATAATGGGGTCGTTGTTGGGGTTGGGTAGTTCCATTGTGATTTATACAATTTATGTAATTGCTTTTATAATTCTTCTTTCTTGTATTTGATTGCCACATGTGTGACGTCCGGCCCGAACTGGCCCGAACTGTTCCGAACTGGCCCGACCTTCTGGTCCCAACGCTGTCATCATACTAATTTTTTTGGGCCTATTTGCCTATTAGCAAATTTAGAGAGGGCACCCCTCAAATAGAAAACATATTTTATTTAATTAATTATGACCCATGATATGATCATGTTAATTACATAGGATATTCATGTACTTATTAGTATAATATGAATAAATTAAATAAATAAAAAAAGTTTTTCAAATCGAGGCCCTGTCTCTGAGTTGAGCTAGGCTTACACAGCAGGTCTTAAGATTACGCCTGTAATAGCGTTGACGTCGAACCCAAACCAAAACCAAAGGTATAAATATACTTGGTTGGTATTAGAAATGTTGAGTTTACTTGTTCTCTTACTAAACATGACCATGGGACTATCGAATATGGCAAAAACGACAGCAAGTATAGAGTTGCAAGTACCACTTACACCATTAATGGCCTACGACTGTCAAACCGATGGCCACAGTCTTATTGTTCGAGAGGCATCGATGGACGGTATTCCTCTTACCGATGGAGATACTATACTGGATTATCACGTGCCAGAAGGAGTGGTGTGGAAGGATATAAAATATAGAACAAACATGGGGTCATTATTCATTACTATACCAGTAATGTACCCCCACTTTTACACGATACAAAATATAGATGAAAAGGGAGTGTTAGTATAAATAATATAGTTGATATATTAAATGTGTAAATATGTTGGCTTTACACTTGTTGTTATTGCAGGTATATTAAATATTTTAAAGGTTTCATATAATCTCTACAATTCGCCTGTATATCTATACGATAATAATGTCACTGGCGCATGTGGACTCAGAGAAAGTACACGTATCCACTGTGGACTATGTGGTCAATGTTCAAATAACCATGATTGGGATGTATATTACAAAACCAAAAATAATCTCACTGGTATTGCTAAAAACTGTGCCATTACAGACGTATTCGCCGGTAGAGACATGGCCATTAAATGTTTTGACGAAAATGCTGGTCTAACACCCGGCTGTCGAGATTGTTGGTTGGAAAATATCGATTGTGATAGAAAACACTGTTTCTTTCCATGTCTATGGGAGGCCATGCTTGGTATCGAACAAAATAGGGACAAGAATACCCTTAGTAAATGTTTCGCATGCGATGAATACTACTGCCTCGACGGATTCATTTCCTGCGCCGGAATGAGTAGGCGACGAGCAGGAATATTTACAGATATCGGCCGACACCCCAGTGAAATATGCTCAGATATATAACCCCAGTACATACATAGCAACAATTGCTACAATAACCGGTATACCAACGGAAAGGATATAAACAATACTATCAGCCCACTTTGGTAGGTTACACCTCTGGGGAGGATGGACATCGAAATAGTGGTACAAATAGTCTATCATGGCCAGACCTATAAATACTAACCCTACCAGAGCGATCGCGCTATTTTCTTCCTTCTTAGCCAGACCAGCGACGACGAGGGCGGTGCGGACGTATGCCAGTAGAGTCCGCTTGTTTGCCAAGTCTGTTCGCACAGTTGCCATTTCTGTTCTCTCATTTGCCTCCTTCGTTCTTTCCAGTGCCATCTGGGTCCCCGGCTTATCCTCCGTTTTCGCTTTCGCGGTTGATTTATTGAAATCTGCTAATCTTTCTTCATCCGTACGCATTTGGACCGCATGAGTAATTGGTTCGGAATCAGATTCACTGGGACTTGGGTCTAAGAAGGTAAGGCGGTTACGCATCATTTATGATGTATTGACGATAGAATAAATACTGTATAAATATTAAACTATACATACCATAAATGGAATTTCCAGCGCAAGAGTTACTACGCGTTCAACATCGTCATTTTGATAATGATATTAGACAAGAAAATCTACAGTTGAAGCTACGGATACGGGAACTGGAGAGTAAATTGGCACATATACATCGTTTGACCGTTAATGAAATGTTTACAGATGTGATACCACATCAAATAAATACTTCTGTATATAAGTAAGACAATGTATTATAAATGTGGTTATTTGTTGGGTTTTCAGACGAAGAGATAGAGAGCACTTCCTTCGAGGGCGAATACCTTACGCTTGGTATAGAGGGTTATATAAAGGGTGATATATTTGCCCTATCGTCGTGGAGGAATATTTACAATAGATACGGCGAACAATACTTTGATGCCATTATGACAGACGGGGGGCTACATGGTATAGAGAGGGTAGATGGCATCGTAGAATTAAAACAAAAATTATTAAAGGACGGTGGGTTTATTTATAACTATTTCTCTGTCATCGGCCAACGAGCAAATGACCCACTTAACAGGGGGTACAGATTCACCTTTTGGAAAATACCAAAGGATGAATACACAATAGAGAACCACGACAAACAGTATAATAATCTGGCCACTTTATCGTGGTCCGATGCGGTCAAAGCGAGATTAAAACTGATTATTTAAAACGCATCGTCCATCCCAAAGGACATGGCCGTGGGACGAGAATATTCCCCCACACGACGTTCAAAGAAGTTCGTTTTCCCCTCCAGTGATATCATGTCCATGAATGGAAATGGATTCTTTACCTTGTATAACTTATTGTAACCCAAACTGTTTAGTAAATGATCTGCTACAAATTTTACATACTGTGTCATCATGTCGTAATTCATTCCCTTCAAATTCTCTGGTAGGGAATGTTTCACAAACTCCATCTCTACTTCCACTGCCGATTGTACAATTACAAGTATTCTCTTACGTGTCAATTTGGGACACATCTTGTACATTGCAACGGCAAAATCACGGTGCAACCCCTCATCTCTACTAATCAATTCGTTGCTAAAGGTTAGCCCGGGACACAACCCCCTGTTCTTTAACCAATATATTGCACAGAAGGAAGAGGAAAACATGATGCCCTCTACACATGCGAATGCAACAAGACGCTCTGAGAAATTGGTGACACATCCCCGCTTGGCTTCCATGTACTTCATGGCCCATTCCGCCTTGGCTTTGGTACCCGGGTGATTTTCGATATGATTGAACAGGGTACCTTTCTGCTGGTCCGTGGCCAAGGTATCAATCATAAGCGAATAAGTTTCCGAATGTATATTTTCCATCGCCGCTTGAAACGAATACATGGCTCTAGCCTCCGGTAACTGGACCTCCGCACAGAAATTGGTCACCAAATTTTCCACCACAATACCGTCCGAAGCACTGAAAAACCCAAGAATAGATAAAATGAAATCCCGTTCGATTTCACTCAATTTCTGCCAGTCCACGGTATCTTGAGACATGTCTATCTCCTCCACTGTCCAAAAAGAGGCGATATGTTTTTTATAAAACTCGAACAACTCGGGATGTTGGATAGGATACAAAACAAAACGGTTAGGATTTGGGGTGATAAGAATAGACATATACTATTATTTTTGTGTGTCTTATATACTATATTTTACAATAAAATAAAACGTATGGTCTGTCGCTCTCTGAAGGTATACTCGCCAAAGGATTGATTTCTTTGTCATTGCACAGTAACCATGACCCATCCCTCTTCATGCACGCGGCTGTATAATGACCCCCGAAGGTGTTTCCAGAGTGATTGCAGGTTGCATATAATCTATACCTATTATCCATTATCTGAATTTCTGGTCTCATTTCTATCGGTGTATTTATTTTGCAATTCCCCTGAAAGCGTTTCAAGTGCACCGCCATGACACTGCCGGGTTCTATTCCCAATTGTTTATTCGATTGTGTTTTTATATTGCACTTGTCGCATTCTATATGAGTGTCTAAATTCTCTTCTTTGCAAAATTCTTCTATCAATTGTTCTACAGTGACGGTATGCGTTACATCGGGTATTTGTAGGGATATGGTGGTACATGGATATTTCGTTTTTGATCTATTTTGACATTGTGCGCAGGTGATGGTAGACAACATCTTGCCTTCAAATGGATTTTTAAACTCTTTTAATTCTGTAAAGAGGGTATCAATCAAGTACAATAACAATTCATGAGAATCGCACTGCTTCATTATTTTAAACTCCGAAGTCTTTCCAAGTTCCCGGATTAAAGTATAGAGATGTTGGATGGGTGCATCGGCGTATAACAATTCTATCAGTGAAGAAACTAAAGAACTATCAGTTTCTGTATCGTGTGATTTTAACATGTAAACCAGTTCCTTGCTAAACCGTAAACATTGCAATATACTATTTATATAACACGTATTACCTAGATTTGGTAATCCTTTGCCTAAAGACATTTTATTATCAATTGTAAATACTTATATAGTGATTTTATTGTACTCGTCGTCACAATACTTTTTGAGTTGTTCTGGGGTTATTTTTTTACCCTCTACCGCTTCTCGTATCGCTTTTGTTATATGTTTCTGTCCGTTTGTCAAGGTAGGTTTGTTTATATCGTAAAGGTGTAACCCATTGGCTTCGGGCAGTGCGGATTCCAGATATCTGGATTTTTTTATAATATAAACACCAGACATGAACAGACCATTTCGCATGATGTATAGACACGCCGGAACAAAAATTTTAAAGGAGAAGGTGGAATTTTGAGACACCGTTTTTCTACAAAACATTTTCCAATACGCTATCAATTCCCTTGTGAATTCTTTGATAAGTCGTTCCTGTTCTCCCTTTGATTTCATTACCAAGTGTGTAAACATTGGCTTCCTTTTCATTTGGTGCAAGTAAAGTGTAACCGATGTGATATATGCCTTCGTTTTGTTGTGTCTATCACAATAGCGCCTGTATTTATTAACGACCTTTTCAGATTCTTTCCGTAATTCATTATGCTTGTGAAGTTCGGATTGCATCCTTCTTCTTGAAAACAATAATTTGTTCAATATATCCTTGCAAATCATAACACATTGTGTGATTCGTATGTTATGAATACCCGAATGTTTCACGCGGCCATCTTCACCACGACTGAACATGTGGGGATCTCGCTTATCCTGAATAACAGTTGGTACACATCTAGAAGATATATGCCATGCTCGGACCGTTTCGGACTCGTATTGTACGCCGGATATGACACACACTTGGCAATTGTCGGCATTTGTTATCCTAGCACCATCGCAATTGTTATGACAATAGTGGATCTTACCGGTGTTTGTACACAGATATATATTGTACAATCGATTTACCAGAGTCTCATTCGATATCCAAGGCGGAGGCTTTAAGTATTTACAACATATTGCATACTTTCCATCCTTTGCGTGGATCTCTATGGCCAAATTCTCTATTTTACAAGTTGTGTAAGAACAAACGTGCGAGGCATTGTTTGTTTTTGCCAGTGAACTGAGATGGCTTGCAACAGTTGCCGGCGAGGGGCATCTATCCAATTGCATTTTTGTTTACATCTAATTTATATTTATACTTCTTTATGCAACTTTGTAATTATTCGCATGACCTGTACCATGTGCGTGAGTCTGGTGCGTGAGTCTGGTGCGTGAGTTGGTCCGATGTCGGGCCACTTATACCTTATGATATAAGCATACATCGGGCCACTCTACTCTACCGTCCACCCGTGGCGACCCGTGGCAGTCAGTGACGGTCAGTGACAGTCAGTGACGCTGCGCATTCTTCTCAAAGTGTAAGATTTATTATTAAGTCATTATATATTGTCAATCCAAACCTCAAAACACCATGCAAACAGAAAACCGATCCAAGCGTACTCCTGCCCAGCAGAAAAAAATCGACCGAATGTTGTCCAATAAAAAAAAAGAAAAACAACTATCGAAACAACGAAGAGCGGCGCGCGATGCAAAATACCATGTCAGTTTCGATGACACGGATGCCCCCAAAACATACAGTGTTAAGACCGTCCTATCCTTGCAACGTCGGTGGAGGAGTAATCGTTTCGATTCCTGCCTCGCGGAAGCCAAAGCACTAATTGCAAAATATGATATCAAGGGTCGTTACGCACGCCCCGGGGTCCCTGCCCTCATGCGCTGTAGCAAATACGGCGGCAATAAATGGTCGTGTAGCGTTTATCAAGGGTGGTTGGTACACAATGGTCTTTGTCGTTCTGCCATTGTCCAAGAATTGGTGTATAACTTTCTGAGTTCAATATCACACGAACCGGTTATGTCATCTTGGAGGGAAGAATACAACGGTAACATCCCCCTGTGCATGCCGGATGAGTACAACCGCGAACTCCATAACTTGGCAACCTTCAATTTGGAATCGGCGGAGCGCATTTCAAAGCGTAGACAAGCGGCGATTCTTATCCAACATGCCTTTCAAAAAAAACGAAGACGCGATCACCGGAGAAATATATTGAACGGGAATCACTTTGGTGTCCGTTTAAATCTTCACAACGACTCATTGTTAAAAGCCAAGGCGGGCGAAGAGTGGTTTAAACTACCACAGGAAGGAGTGGAATACACCTTTTCTGAGATGGTCAAGGAAACCGATGTGTTAATTAACAGAAAGTACCTTGTGTTTGAACGTTCCGCGCCCTTTGACGTGGGTTTATACAAGGAATGCGAATGGAGACTGAGTTGGGATCTAGACCATATAATGTGTCGCATACACGTTTGTGGAAAGGATACCACCATACTTATCCATTGCAATGAATTCTCCATCTACAACATCGATGAAGACCAGTTCTACGAACGGAATCCAGACAAGTATTACCGGTCATGGCCGTTGGATTCTCTATCGGACACGGATTCTATTCCTTCCTTGGATGAACATTACACCGACGCGGAGGAACATGCGGTTGAGTGCATTTGCAAAAGGTGGCGTCTCTATCAGATAAAACGAATGAGGCCTTTTTATCTGGTGCCAACAATGCATACGGATTCAAAGCCGTATCTTTTTCGCCCAAAACTGGATGAACCTTGGAAACAAAAACCATCCTTTCGAATGGTGTATTTCCTTATCAACAACGAGGTGATCACGAAGGATTGTGATAACAAGGGTGGGTGCGTTGGTCCTACGAAAATGGACTGGAAGACGCATGAGATGAAGAGTTTGTGTTGGGATTGTAATCCAAAGGGGGAGGTTAGCCTACGCCAATGGATATACGGCGAAGACTACACGGTCCGCATAACAAAGAATGTCGAACATTTTAATCAGTATAAAAGCCCATGAATGAGCCTTTTAAATGGATTGGAAATCTACCAGTGATCGTCAACTCGAATATTTAAAAGACCTTGCCACAAATTCGTTTACACTATTGGAAGAAATACGCCACATGCGTGAAGAATTAACTTTACTAAACAATAACTTATTTGGTGTATTGTATAATGACACTATATCTTCCAGCCCCTCTCCTCCTAATGTTTGTAAACCTGCCGTCGGTTTTACTGAGGAAAATAGGAAGGTACCTGCCTGTCATCGATCATGTCAAACTGGAGATGGTGATACGACAGAAGATCGAGAATCCACGGTTGCTTAGACTAAGGTTTAGGTACGAACCAATTACGATTGGAAATATTTCTTGCAACTATGTTGTTGGAGCGTTTCGTTTGAAGTGGTCCCACAATGGTTATAATTTACACTGGAATGACAAAAGGAGCAGAAGTAACAGAGAAGCAATACGACGCATGGACGATTTACTGAACTGATACTATAAATATCTATTTAAATCTTTTAAATGTTTTGGTTTATTTGTGGTGTTATCATGGGCATTTATTTAGACCAGACCTTTACCATTCCGAATATTGTAAAAACGTTAGAGCATTACCAAGAACGTAACAATAAGTCATAAATCATATAAAGTATAGTATAAAAAGTTTGTTATATTTCACAAATGTTTGAATCTATTGTATTTGGCTTTGGACTGGTTTTATTTTTCCTGAGTTGGTATAATCCATTACCATACGGTAGATTCAGTGACCAAATGTCCGAGCTTCCGTTAAAAATTATACCCAATAGGTGGTTTATTGGTCTTGCCAATTTACCAGCGCTAGTATGCCTGTGTTTTCAGACAGAGGGATTGTCAGATCTGGGATATGCTGTGCTTGCCTTTTTATTTACGCATTTTGGATTTCGTACTGTTGTAGTTCCCATAGTAACCGGGTTTATCTATACATCAGATAAAAAGAAAGTGTCTGTATTGACCTTAATACCGCTTGCTATTTACAACGGCTTTGTGGGTTGGACCTTAGCTTATATGTGCACCTCATTAAAAGGATCTATGGGAGACTATTGGATGGACTGGCCTCTATTAATAGGAGCTGGCACCTGCTTACTACTGAATGTTTATTACGATATATATGTCAACTATTTGAGATGCCACGGCGATGTCGGATGCACAGAGGATTTGTACATCAAAGAAGAATCGCTATCTAAGAAGTTTGAATTGCTGTTTGCATTGGGCATAACAAACCCAAATTACTTTTTTGAAATAGTAGAATGGGGTCTAATACTTCTATTGACGTGGCATACCGAGAGTTTTGCATATTTTCTATCCACATGGTTGATTTTATGGGCACGTGGATTACATAATTCACTCTGGTATATATGTAATAAATAATAGTATAACTTATTTCATATTATTAAAAAATGTCTTTATTTGTATTTAAAACACATGTCATACCTAGCGGTAGATTCTTCGAAGACGAGGTTTACCGATGGTACGAGGATGGTCTGAAAACAAACGGGGTTCTCCCTTCTAGCTTTGATATAAGCTTTAAGATTAAGAAAAGGTGGAAGCGAGAAGACGTTTGGAATGATTATACCATCTCTATAGAGGTTCCAAACCGTAGCGTGCAAACACAAGCCATGCTATCAGATTCCATGGATCAACTATGGTTGGATAAAAAACCGGGACGTAAAAAAAAAGTTAATGGTACGTTAAACTATTCAGACAAGAATTGCGGCATATGTCTAGAACGATATGGTGATAAAATTAGACTACAAGATTGCAACTGCCTTTTCCATAAAGATTGCATCGAGACTTGGACCCAATATGGAAACTCGTGTCCTAAATGCTTCAAGACTATAAATATGGATGATGGGTAATAGAAACATGCAACGTCAAAAAAGAAAAAGAAACGAAGATAATACACTTGCCGAAATAATACGGTTTACGAGAAGAAACAAACGATTTAAAGAGCTACACAAACACCTAAAGACATTGGACGGTCTAATTGGGATGAAAGAACTGAAAGAATCCATTGTTTCCCAGATTCAGTTTATAATAACTACCGGTGGCCAATTGGATAGCCACTTTCTAAATACATCTCTGGTAGGCCCACCGGGCACCGGTAAAACAACGGTAGCCGAAATTCTTCATAAGATATGGTTGTCATTGGACATATTTAACGATGACATGCCATTCACCATACTTCACCGGAGCGATTTTGTAGGATCGTACATGGGACATACCTCCAATAAGACGCGTAAAATACTTAACAAGTACGCTGGGTCGGTCATCTTCATCGATGAAGCCTACTCTCTGATGAATGGCGACAAGGATGAATACGGAAAGGAAGCTCTGGACCAACTGTGTGCATTTATGGGAGAAGAGAAATCCAATACCATTGTGATTATCGCTGGTTATGAAGACCAGATCAATTCGCAGTTTTTTGAAGCCAACCCCGGTCTGAAAAGACGATTCGGCTGGCATTTTTCAATTAGCCCCTACACCCACGAAGAACTATTTCAAATTTTTCAACGCCAACTTAAACTCTGTAGTTGGTCTGTAGATAAAAAAGCAGAGGAACTCTTTAAAATTCATTTTAAAAAGTTTAAAAACGCAGGTGGAGATACAGAAAATATTTGTTTCCAATCCAAGCTACACTATTCAAGAGACAATTGGATGAAAAAACGACAGACAAAACACCTGAACTATGAACATGTACAGAAGGCAATGGATGCCTATTTTAAAGAAAAACCAGTAGAGCAATTTAATATGTATATTTAATTATTAACATTATGCAAAACCCCAACATGTTAAATGTAACATCCATTACACTATTCCAGAAATTATCCCCCTGATATCCCGGCGAACAACATATGATTTCGGCGATACAAACACCAAGTTCTATATTCTCTATGATTTCATACAAAACAGCCAGAGAAAAACAAATGAGGGCAGACCACCCGTCTTCAATAAAGAATATAGGAATACTGTATACCATCCCCCAAAATATATGTGCAAACGACCACCAATCCATTAATGCTGTTTTGGAAGAAGACAGACCTCCTTTATTGCATCGAAAATCACACATGAACTCGGGACATCTCTGTCTGCTTTCCCACCATTCTGACAGTTTACTCATTTATATTAATAACGTAGGTTTTTATACCCATCTTTTAAAGTTGCGAGTTCTGCTTCCTTTCTTGCAATTTTATCTTCCTTGTTCAAGTAGGGCTTATTCAACAGAATTAGGGGAATACCCACACTAAGTCCGATCACCGACAGAAGTGTCACGCCCCATTGGATGGCCCTCCAATCCAAATCGGAGAAATCGGGATCGGTTTTGGTATCCAACTCTTCAAAGCCCACGAAAATATTTCCAATGAGAATCCACGACAAGGTAACCTTCGAAGTAACGGACATGAGAATATAGATCTCGTCTTGGTAATCGCTCTGGAATATTTTTACCACACCAAATCCAATGTAAAACAGAGCATAGAATACCCCCATGACAACAAAGTAGTCCAGTGTTATGCCCTCCAGCCGAAGGGAATTTAGAAGGACATACTGAATTTCTGTTGCCAGTAATAAGAACCCAATGGTCAATAGCATTGGTCGATTATCTTTCTTATCCAATAGATAGCCTATCATCTGTAAGGCAATATTTATCATAAGAAGAAAGAACATATCATATAGTGACATCGAAGCAGCGCTCAACACCAGAGCAACTTGAAGAATACCAGCGGTGAAGGAATACTCTATCGTTCTACGAAGAGACTCCATAGAACGCATTTTTTCGTCTCTGCTAAGATAAAATATAGCTATAAGATGGGAAAATAGAGTGAGAGCTTCGTTGGCAGATACCCAAACCAAAGGGTTCTGTTCCAATATTGTATCATAATGCGTCTCTGTTCGAATAGGATCCGTAAAATATTTGTGCGTTGGTAGCGTGATATCAGAGTGAACATCGACATGAACCACTACGGATAATACACATGAAATAAGATGGATACAGGCGGCGGCTATGTGTAAATACAACAACAACATTTTATTATATACAATTGTTATTTATACTCTCAATCCCCTCTCTTTCTTTTGTTGGTGATAGGTTTAGGCCAACGGAGGTTTCGGTGGGGCAAATGCATTGCCACTTCCCTTGCATGGTATGGCTTGTAAACCATCATCTTGTAGTGTTCAAGAGATTTCATAAAACGTGGCACTGCTTTGAACTCCTCGCCGGTGCTCTTTACCTTGAGGTCCTCCAAGACTTCGTGCTTCATATCACTGGATATTTGCTTGATTTTCTCACGGTTTTTAGGGAAAGACCAATGATTAGAAGTCCACATCCACGAGGTTTGACCAGATTTTATATCCATTGTGTTCATCTTTATCAGGTCCTTGCACAGACCCAGTGTGCCATCTTTGTGTAGGGCTTCCGTCTCTTTTGTTAGACGAAACCCGATAAAAACACGGTGCATCTTCATCTTGTTCTTTACATTGGCCACTTCGTGAACCATTCTCTCCCAAAATATTAGGAGATGGCCGGGTGGGACCTCTATACTTTCGATAATGTGTGGGCTATCTTTTGGAATCTTGTTAAATCCCTTTGTTGAACCAATGGCTTCCTTGTCCATATGAGAACCCGGGCAGGCTCTCAAAGTGTGAGGAAAATCGTCGTAATTCACCCAACCACCGAATACAATATCGTCCTTTGCCGCGTACTTGGATTCATCGCGATGTTTTGACTCTCCTCCAACCTTTACGCCTGCTGGGCGATATAACATGCGGTCAATAGTCTGTTCCAAATTTAAATCGTCGTCTTCTCGAAGGAAGTCGTTGAATACTTCGGTCTTTGCTGCTAAATGGCAATGCATGCGGGTGTTTCTTACCACGTGGTTGTGGAAAGAGGATGGAGTTCCCAATGCGGAGAAGGCTCCTAATACGAAGGGGCGGTTGTCTTCGTACATTGCCTTGGGTTCAATGTACTCGGGCATTTTTTGGAGCGCATCGATAAATTTATTTCGTTGGTTAACAAGTGCGAGTTCGTCGTAAATCTGGATGGTTACCCAACCCTTTTCTTTTAGGTGATTTGCTAGAGACATTGTATTTAAATAATTGAGTTGTTTGTATATGGATTTCAACTATTACTTGGATCTTTTACGCTATAATATTTTTGTTCAATTGGGAATTGGGTTTGTAATAGTTGTTCTATGTGCATGTAACATACGTATGTGCTATAGTCACACACAACGTTTTTTAAAAACTGGCCCGACCCACGCACAAGGTACTTGTCCTGACCCACTCACACACGCACAGGGTATTCATACTATAGTACCCGACCCACGCACAGGTCCTATTAGAGCTAGAGCAACCTTTTACCCGGAAAAAGACGAAGAACCAGACTCACCCGTATACACGCACACCGAATGTCCAAATTACAACAAAACTCCATACAAAATTTACATAAACGAACGAGGTAATAGAATTATACATATTTAATCATGCCGCGCTACAATATGATGATTTAAAAAACTTTTTTAATATACAGTTATATCGCTATTTATTCGTATTCTCTCCATTTGGGAACGCTGAAGAGTCAATAACATTTCCAATTGCTTTACTTTATTTTGTAAGGCCTCTATTGTTGCACCCGCTCCCATGCACGCTTCTCTCATCATTACATTATCACTCTCCAGTTTGGATATGTACTCTTCTGTCACCTGCCTCTGACGTTTACGAGACTCCTGTGGCTCCTCCTCATGTTTGCGTTTTGTTGTGTACACCTCTTCTTTAAATCTTTTACAGGTATCATCTAGATACGTTTCCCGTGATCGTTTTGGCATTTTGTAAATACACTCGGTTATTTATACGACGGTTTGACTGACCCTTGACGGTAACCACTTTTCTACGATGGAATGGGAAATACTGGTAGAATTACCAGTCGTAATACCACAAATTGTTGTTATGTAATAGTTTACATATTCAGACATGTGTGTCGGGCCACTTTTTATTAGTGTGTAACCAGAATAACCCGCAATTATATTTGCCACCAATTGCTCTAGTGACCGTATGTTATTTTCAAATAATGCACGTTCACAGGATGGACCCAACCACTTAATAGCCTGTAAGCTAGTACAGAACGAGGGGTAGATAGGACCACATATGTTAACTATATTGGTCCTGTATAGTATTTCTACCAATGCTATTGCATCGGGTAGAGCGGAGTGGTTATCCGTTATGCGTTTACCAAACATACCATAGTACAAATCATGCAAGGTGTAGGAGGGTTGCTTGGGGATTACTTTCCGACAGTACAGTAGAGAATCCAAAAAATACCAACTGTATGGTAATTCCAGACCCCGACGCTTGGCTTCAATTTCCAGCATCAATTTGTCTGATTTGAAATTATTATGAGATATCAACAACACCCTGTTTTCACTCCATTGGCGAACAAACTGTAAAAACATGTTCCATCCAAAGTTAAATCCCACTGCGTTTTTGTTCTTTAAAAACTCTTCGGTTACATTGGCAAACTCCTCGCTCATGGGGGGAGGTAAAGGCCGTATCTCGGGATCCATGGTGATGGAAAATTTGGTGCCAGATATTACGTGAATAATACCTATTTCCCAAATATAACAACGATTTAAGTTATTGGGAACACCCACATACTCTAGGTCAAATACGAATGTAGAAGGTAAAAACTGCTGAAACTGTTTACTAGTAATCAGTGTACCCATGATATAATAAATAAAATAGAGGTTTATATACGTTAATTTACAAACTTTTTCAGATAATCCTGATACCCTTTGTTGTAGATATCGCACATGTTATGTTGATACGCTTCACCGGTGTCGTAATTTGACCGAAGGATATTGAACATCGATACCCATGCTTGGTCGCATATTTCCGGGGCCATATAGAATACTTTTCGGTATAACGATTGCAACACAGTTGTATCGTTGTCCGGGGGTATCTCTTCGATCAAACTTTTCAGTGTACACGCGATATGATTTGCTCTGTCGCACATTTTACTGTCACGGAAACACTTATATACTCCTTTGGAAATGCGGACGATCACTTGCGCGCTTTTTCCTGCCCTTGGTACGCTTAGTATGCTTGTTTTTACGCGCGATAGGCTTGACTTCGTTGTATAGGGTTTCCGGTATTTTGTATTTTGAAGTAGGAATTTTACAATGTGCTTCGGTCGAAGTGATCAACAGTGATAATATAAGTGCGTTATTCATTGTGGATTAGTTTAAGATGGTCTTGTAATTGATAACCGTACTTCAATAATCTTTTTTCCATGCACTTGTGACATTCCACACGGGTACGGTCGTAGATGTACTCTGGCATGCTACTCTCACATACACAGCAGTCAGAAGATTTGCGCTTCCTTTTTTTGTATGTCGGGCCAGTCGGGCCACCTTCAATAATGCGGCCTATAACCCTACCCTCGTCCCATATGGTTGTTACCTTCTTTGTAGAGCGGGATTTTCTGTTAAAAAGTCCTTTGAACATGTTTATGGGTATAAATGGGATATATATACAGTGAAATGAATCACAATAAAATACGAGAGGCCATATTTGACGGCCAAATTTATACAGCAGATGAATGGGGTGAGAAGAAAGAACTTCAAAATCGTTCCAAAAAGAAGGATGAACCCAACCTCGAATGCCCGATTGGTTGCCGATTAACGTACGTAAGAGAGTGCGATGTTTTCTATAAAAAAAATAAATTACATGGGAAACGTTGCGCGTGTTTTCGACATGTTAACACCGGTAAAAGAGATTGTCTTTATATTGAAAAGTACAAGGGAGGGGGAGGAGAATCAGAAGAACATTTACATGCCAAACATTTGATTGCGTCTGGTAATGTAGCATTCAAGAGAGTATGCAAAATGCCGGGATGTAATGAAACCGTTGTTGTGGCACCATACCCATGTTGGGCCTCCAAAGTAGAGGTGAAACTTAATAAGTGGTTGTTTGATGTCGTCTATTTCGAAGGCGATCAAATCCGGGTAGTTATCGAAGTCAAACACACCCATGGTACAGACGGAGAAAAACGTAAATGGGCAATGGCACAAGACTTTGAATACTTGGAGGTTCCGACCAATCAGGACAAAAACAATACAGTATTTACTGTTATTGACATGCACGGTATGTTCAAATGTCCTAAAATTCACTGTGAAATATGCAATGACTTGTTTAGTTTCGATGACTCGGACTGTTTATGCACGTACAAAACTGTCAGTCGGGATGATTGGTTAACTGATGGATTTGATAGCATGACAGAAGACCAACGTGATAAATGGAACAAGTTGTTAATAAAAAGGGGGGTTATTCCACCAAAGCCCGCGGCAACAGTCGAACCGGTGGTTGAACAGACACGACAAGCGAATATACAAATTAATGTTTTTGGTTTGTACTCGTATAAAACAGGTGATATACGCATAACAGAATTTCATATCAAGGAAAAAAAGGACGTAAAGAAATTACGACAATTATGGAGAAAGTCTGATTTGAACAAACGGTTACTTTTGGGTCAACCAGAATACAAATACCCCACCGGTAATATGAGCGGATGTCATTTACTAATTGTGATGTTTGCATATCCATGGAGCATTTCTTGGTTATTAGGATATGACCGATTTGCCACAGAGAGTGTTCGAAAAAATTATATAAAAAAACACCCACTCATATATAAGAAGGCATCCGAACTGGCAAACGGGAGAACCCCACGGTCTGGTTGTAGGCAAAAGTCGTGTTGCGATTTTACGGATAGATATCAAATATACAGGGGGTACGAGGATTATACATTTGAGAATTATAAGGACATTTTAGCCTTTATAAAATCCGGAAGTTGGGCATTCTGGAATAATTATTAATTAAATCATATTGTATATTGTATCTTCACCTTTAAAATTACGATCCGTTCTTTGATCCAAACAACCATCAATGGTATCCAATTTCCACTGAATGGATTTATAGATATACGCATCCAAAGTATCTTTGCATATCACATACTGTATATGACACGGATTTTCCTGACCAATTCTATGTACACGGTCTTCACTTTGCATCAGAACACCCGGAACCCAGTATAATTCGGCAAAGATAACATGGGAGGCGGCTGTAAGGGTTATACCAGTCCCAGCTGCCAACATACTCAATACCGCCACCTGATACTTTCCCTCTTGAAAATCTTTTACATACTGGTGCCTTTTCTCCGTGGGGGTATCTCCATCGATGCGCATTGCCTTTCCATCGCATGCTTCTTCAATGGCATTCATCAGTGTTTTATGATAACAAAATACCAGAAATTGATTTCCGGTTTGCATGGTATCCTTTACCAATAGTTGCATGGCGCTACATTTTGCCTCTGCTGTAAGACCAAACAATTCAGATATAATACACTTACGTCTGAAATCGGCGGCCTGTACCTGTTTGCTACAGGGTTGCATCTTTGGTATCTCCGCATTCAATTGTTTCCATTCATCAAACAGGGGGATCATCTCAAAGGTATCACGGGCGTCCATTTCTATGTGCAATTGAGAACGATGTTTCTTTGGTAAATCTTTAAGTACATCTCTCTTTAGACGCCGTATCATGACAGTTTTCTTTGCCAACCAATGAACTTCATGAGGGTTGGACGATCCAGAATCATCCCAATACCCTAGGGGTGACATCTTACGATCACAGTATCTCTCCGCATATTGTTTGAATTTAGGAAAGAATTCTCTACGGACCATGTTGGCTTGGGAAAATAATTCTGCTGGGCGGTTCAGGGCTGGTGTACCGGTCAACAACAGGGCCTTGTCAATCTTACGGATTAAAGGCGATAGGCCTCTGGTTCGCTTGGTTTTATGATTCTTCATGTAATGAGACTCGTCGCATATGACCATATCAAACCCATACTCTAGTAATAAGTCTCTCTTTTTCACTGCCAATTCGTACGATATAATAACCGGATACCCTTCCAGTTTGTCCTTGCCTTTCTTAATCAGACATACTTCTTCAATGCCCAACCATTTGTTGAATTCTGCTTTCCAGTTAAACCTTAAGTACGCTGGACAGATTACCAATACTTTGGTGTACCCGTAGTATTTAGACAGCGCGATTGCTTGTAAGGTTTTTCCTAGACCCATATCATCTGCTATCAGGGCTCTACCATTAAGATGTCGAACCACATGCTCTACTCCATCTTTCTGGTATTGAAACATCTTTTGGTATATCTCCGTTTTCTTAAAGGTGTCGTCGAAGGGATGTCCCGGTGAATACGACATGGCTTTCTCCACTTCTTCTGGTATACAGTCTATCAGTAGACCCATATCCAAACAGTGTTGGACCGATGCTTCAATGTTCTCCATGGGAACTTTGTACTGGTTTCGACCAATACATTCGAATGGTATGGCCTCATAAGTACCTTTTAGTTTAATAATGATCTCCTCTTCATTTTTAAGAGAAAATACCGCCGTAGGAATCCTACGTCTTCTCTTGTGTTGAAAAAACACAGCGCTCATCTTTTGATAGACAAATGGAAACTATTTATAATAATTATATTACTTTTTCAATAAACTGGTCTGACAAGAAATGTTCCCTTCGAACTGGACCGACATTGGGCCATAAATATTAAGGTAAAATATGTATATATGGTATTTTCTTGTATACAAAATGGGCTAAAGAAGGTCTTCAAGCAGAACGATTAATAGTTTCCCGAATGATCGTAAAATCCTTAATATCTTAAGGTAGTTAGAATTTAAACTTAGGTTTTGTACTCGCATTTATCATCACGCCTATGAAATCGTCGTTCTCTTCGTCAAATTCTCGGTGAATTCCAACCACGCCACCCAATATACCATTCCTGTCCACGGAAAAGAATGGTGACCCGGAGGATCCATAGAACACCGATGAATCGATAGTAGCAAAATGCGAGAATAAATCGCCTTTTTTCTCAATCGAACGCTTTTCACATGTAAATGGGAAATGGTCGGGGTACTCCAATCGCTTGTTGTTTTTATTGTACCAATGGTACGGATTGTGTATTTGTATCAATTCTTCCTGTTCTTCGTAGGGTTCCAAAGACACGCGTGGTATAATTTTCTTTTTAGAATATATAATTTCCATGTAAGCCGTGTCGTTCTCTTTATCTAATTTAGTACATTTTGCGGCTCCATACGTACCATCGTTCCACATGATGAACTTTATGGTACCCTTCTTTCCGGCAACATGGAAGTTGGTCAGCACCATGGGTTCGCCGTCCACATCAACGATACACCCGCTCCCATTCGATTCCACACAGACACAAGCTTGTAAAACTTCTTCGAAACGTGCTATTTGCCTCTCACGATTTGCGCTACGGCGATTAATCAGCAGCATTTCGTAACTGGCAATGGATCTTGAACGGGTGGTTTGAACCAATTCTTCCATTTCCTCCAGCTCCAGCTTTACCGTTTTGAAATACTTCTTCACTTTTTTCATCTTTATTAATTCATACAAACATATATATGAATAAATTATAGTTCACGGTACTTGAATACAATTGTGAAATCGCGGTGCGATGGAAATCCATTATATTTATATGTTTATTTTAATTTCCATCCCACTCGTATTATTAGTATACATAAAGTACAACATGTTTTTCATAATACCTGCTATGTACCCACTAGACGCTATTACAGGCGTAATCTTAAGACCTGCTGTGCAAGCCTAGCTCAATCTCGAGACAGGGCCTTGATTTGAAAAACTTTTTTTATTTATTT